>VTLG01002369.1_pt1 | contig 35208 bp, 66 predicted proteins | sample 4694571 | NCBI WGS metagenome assembly VTLG01 (sample SAMN12604809, study PRJNA352737) | marine metagenome | biome: ENVO:00000447; feature: ENVO:00000209|ENVO:00000569|ENVO:01000036; material: ENVO:00002151; isolation source: viral sequences binned using virsorter ...
TTCAGGTTCAGGATCTTCTGGTTCTACAAGTGCTGGAGGTGCGGCTGGTTCGCAAGGAACTACAAACGCTGGAGGTCAAGGTGCGCCTAATGACGGAGGCGGCGGTGGAGGTGCTGGCGGCGCAGGTGTTGCGGGTGCTGTTAATGATCCCGGTGAAGGTGGTGTAGGTCTTTCAAATTCAATAACTGGTTCTGCTGTTTTCTATGCTGGAGGTGGCGCAGGCGCTAACGAAACTGGTAGTGTTGTTGCCGCTGGTGGAAATGGTGGCGGTGGTGCTGGAGCAAGTGAAAGCGGAAGCGTTAATGCCATTAATGGAACAGATGGAACTGGAGGCGGTGGTGGTGGAGGCGATTTTAGTTTTTCTGGAACTGGTGCGGCTGATGGAGGAAATGGTATTGTAATTGTAAGATACCTAACACAACAAACAACAACTGGTGCAAATTTAACTTTACAATCAACAGATACAACAGCTTTAACAGAAGCAGATAACGCAGATATGGTTATGCTTATGGAAAATGCTCACGGAACTGCAACATTAAATACCGATATTAAAGGATATATTTCAAGAGATAGTGGAACAACATTTACACAAGGAACTTTAGTAGATGAAGGAACTTGGGGAACAAACAAAAAGATTTTAGCTTTCCATGATTTAGATATTTCAGGACAACCAAGTGGTACTTCTATGTGTTATAAAATTACGACACATAATCAAAGTGCTGGTTCAAAAGAAACAAAAATTCACGCAACATCAATAGGATGGAAATAATATGGCTTTAACAAAATTAACAAATCAATCAATCGCTGGTATAACTGCACTACCAAGTGCTGTTGCAGTAGATTTATCTAGTGTCAATGCAGATATATCAGCTTTAGCTTTAAGAGAAGCAACTAACGAAGCAAGTGCGGCTTTCAATTTACCAAATCAATTTATAGAAACTTTCACAGACGATACGAATTTAGGAACACAAACGACAGGCGATAGAGTAAATGGATATTGGGGAACTATTTATGGTGGTTGGGCGGTTGATACAAACACAGCGCTTGATACAAGTTTAATTGCACATTATCCTTGGGATAATAGTGATGATGATGTAAAAGACACAAATGAATTAACAGCACAAGGTTCTCCAACTTATTCTACGAGCATCAAAAAATTAGGAACACACTCATTAGAATTAAACGCAAATACCGAAAGATTTAGTTATACAAGTGGTACTCCATCTTGGGGTTCTCCATCAGCTATGTCAATGGCAACTTGGGTGTACTGGAACAGCACATCTGGAACATATAGTATGATATTTGATGGTTATCCGACAAGTCCAAGTTTTATGTTCGCAATAAATGATGGTGACGATAAACCGACTACTTATGATACAAATGGTGGGTGGCACACTACTAATACAGCCATCAGTAAAAATACTTGGGTTCATTTAGGTTTCACTTTAACTACGACAACTAAACAATGGTATATTAATGGTGCATTAGACCACACTACAACAGGAACTTATTTATTAGGAACTGCCCATTCAGCTAATAATATTGGCGCAAGAAGTGATAATACTCATGGCTATGGTGGATATTTAGACCAAACTCTATTTTGGAATAAAGTAGTATCAGCACAAGAAATAACAGATTTATATAATAGTGGTTCAGGAAATACTTGGTCGGCTTCAACTACATCTGCAACAGGAACTTTAATCCAATCAGCAAACGCAGTTGGTTCAGCTAAAACAAAAGTTGGTGGTACAATGCTTTATAAAGATAACGAAGGAACTGCAACTTTAGGTACTGATCTGAAAATCTACTTTACTTGTGATGGTGGTTCAAATTGGACAGAAGCAACTTCTTACAACGCAATTACACCAGTTTATTCTACAGGAATTAAACAAGTAAGATTAGGAGAAACAACTTGTACTTCTGGTACAGATGTTCGTTACAAAGCAGTTTGGGCTAATCAATCAGGTGGTTCAAAAGAAACACAACTTCATGGGATCGGGGTATCTTACTAATGGCTTATATTGGAAAATCCCCAGCAGTTGGAAACTTTATAAAACTTGATGCAATCACAACAAGTGCAACAGCTACTTATAATTTATTAAATGGTGGAGTAGCATATTCTCCAGAGTCAGTTAATCATATGTTGGTATCTTTAAACGGAGTTATCCAATCTCCAACAACAGCTTTTACAGTTTCAGGTACACAAATTATTTTTGCGAGTACCTTATCATCTTCTGATGTCATTGATTTTATAATGGTCTATGGAGATGTTTTAAATGTAGGAGTACCAAGTGATGCTACTGTAACAGATGCTAAAATAACTGCTATGGCGGCAAGTAAACTTACTGGTGCTTTACCAGCAATTAGTGGTGCAAGTTTAACAGCACTACCAGCAACTTTACCAGCTTCAAGTGGAGTTAATCTTACAGCTTTAAATGCAACAAATTTAGGAAGTGGAACTGTACCGACAGCAAGATTAGGAAGTGGTACAGCAGACGCAACAACTTTTTTAAGAGGAGATCAAACTTATGCGACTGTTAGTTCTGATATGGTAAAAATTGCACAAACAAATGTCACTACTGCAACAGCTTATGTAGATTTTATTCATGGCACAGGAGGAGTTACCATAGACTCCACATATAGAATGTATAAAATTTATGCTACTTATAGACCAAGTACAAATGGTGAAGCATTGAGATTTCAAGTAATAAATGGTGGTTCAAACGTAAGAACTTCAGGATATTTAGCAGAAGCATTTAGATCATACTATTCAGGAGGTACAAGTAGATCAAATACAACATCTTATATAATTAATAATATTGGTGGAACACAAGCAGATAATGAACAAAGTTCGCCCTTTGAATGTACTTTTTATAATATGTCCACCGCTGGATTAATTACTACTGCACAAGGTTTAAATGCGGCTATTGATGGATCAGGAAATACAGAAAACCAAGTTAATATAAATATGACTGGTGGAGTTTATACTACTGCAGAAGCACATAATGGAATAAGATGTTTAATGACAAGTGGTAATATTGAAGGAGCGGAATTTACACTTTATGGAATAAAAGGATAATTATGGCAGATAGATATAAAATTGTAAATAATGTAAGAATTAAACTTACAGCTGAAGAAGAAGCACAAAGAGATTTAGAAGAAGCAAATGCTTTAACTGAAAAAGAAACTAATGGATATAAACTAAAAAGAGCAGAAGAATATCCATCAATAGGAGATCAACTAGATTACATTTATCACAATGGAGTAACTAAATGGAAAACAGATATGATTACTCCTGTCAAAGAGAAATATCCAAAACCTGAATAAAAAAACTTTAGGAGGTTTTTAATGCAACTTTCAAAACACTTTAAATTACATGAGTTTGAAAAATCAGCAACAGCAATAAGATTAGGTATTAAAAATAAAGCTGGAAGTGGAGAAATTAAAAACCTTACTGATGTTTGTTATGAAATACTAGAGCCTGTTAGAGCAAAATTTGATGAAAAACCTGTTATGATTACCAGTGGTTATCGTAGCGAAGAATTATGCGAAGCTATAAAATCTTCCAAGACGAGTCAACATACAAAAGGTCAAGCAGTTGATTTTGAAATAGCTGGTATATCTAATTTAGAAGTAGCTTTATGGATTCAAAATAACTGTAATTATGATCAACTTATTCTTGAGTTTTGGAAAGAAGAAGATGAAGATCCTAATTCTGGTTGGGTACATTGTAGTTTTGTTGAGGGATCAAACAGAAAGCAAGTTTTGACTTTTAATGGACGAGAGTATAAAAATGGACTACCAGAAGCTAAATGGTCAGGTGGACAATTAAGAAATTAAAATTATATGAATATGTTTTATAAAGGACTTGAATTTTTTAACAATTTATTTAAGAATATAATCAAGGAGAAAACAATGCCTTATAAAAAAAAAATGAAACAGAAGAAGAAGAAAAAGAAGAAGAAGAAAAAAAAGAGAAAGTAATGGTAACACAAGCAGAAAATAGAGAATCAATTATTAGAATTGAAGGTAAGATTAAACTTCTTGCTAAAGATATTTCTGTGCTTCGTGATAATCATATAAAACATTTATCCTGTCGAGTTGGAAGAATGGAAAAAGTTATGTGGACTGTCTGTTTGATTGCCATTACTCATCTACTCTACGCAGTGTTGCATTAGTTACAACTTTAGGTTATTACTCTTATATGGCGAATAGGAGGATCTTAATAATCTCAGATATGCATATCCCTTACCATCATAGGGATAGTTTTTCATTTTTAAAAGCAATCAAAAAAGAATTTAAACCAGATTTTATTGTTAACATTGGAGATCTGTTAGATTTTCATGCAATCAATATGCACACTCATGATCCAGATTTATATTCTGCTGGTCATGAATTAAAAGTTTCAAAAGAATATATAAAAGAATTAGAAAGTATATTTCCAAAAACCATAGAAGTAGAAAGTAATCATAGCAGTTTAGTTTATAGACGAGCTTTAAAATTTGGAATGTCAAAAGAATTTCTTAAAGATTATGGAGATTTTCTTGGTACTAAAAAATGGGAATGGGTAGATGATTTAACTTTAACTATGAGTAATGGACAAAGATGTTTTTTCACACATGGTCGTTCTGCTGATATATCAAAGGTAAGTCAAGCTATGGGAATGAATGCAGTTCAAGGACATTATCATACAAAGTTCTTAATAAGTTGGTGGGCTAATCCTGATAACTTATTTTTTGCTATGAATGTAGGTTGTATGATAAACCAAAAATCGCTTGCCTTTGCTTATGCAAAAAATTTCCGCACTCGTTTTATTTTAGGTTGCGGAATTATTTTAAATGGGTATCCTAGATTATTACCAATGCAATTAAATAATAAAGGAAGATGGATAGGCAAAATCGTATGAAAACACCCTCTAAAACGAACGGAAAGGGGTCTAATTTCGCTATCTCTAGGGAGGTAGGGGGTAGGCATTATAATAAGCTTAAAATACAACCTATTGAGTTTATTACTGCAAATAACCTCGATTTTATAGACGGTAATATTGTGAAATATGCTGTGAGGCAGAAACAAGGAGAGTCCGATCATGAACGATATGATAAGATTATTCATTACTGCGAATTAGCGAAAGAATTAAAAAAAGAAAATCCAAAACAAGAATCTTGGGTTGATGGATATAAGAAATGGAAAAAAAATAATGTGGTTTAGTGCAATTAAAATGGCGATAAGTGCTGGTAGCCATATCTATAAAAAAAGACAAGAAACTAAAATGCGTATGGCAGATGCTCAATATATGCACGCAGAAAAAATGGCTAGAGGAGAGGAAGCTTACCAAGGTAAACTTCTTGAAGCTAGACAAAATGATTATAAAGATGAAATAGTCCTTTGTATTTTAACGCTTCCCATATTAGTTTTAGCTTATGGAGTATGGTCGGATGATCCTGCCGCTATGGAAAAAATAAATTTATTCTTTGAACATTTTCAAGCACTGCCGAGCTGGTTTACCAATTTATGGATTTTAGTAGTGGCTTCAATTTTTGGTATTAAAGGAACACAGATCTTTAGAGGTGGAATTAATAAGGATAAAAAATAATGTTAGAAATGGATTGGTTTAAAAAAAAAGAAAAGAAGACTGTTAATCCTATTGATTTTGTTATTACTAATTTAGATGTGGCTTTAAGAAGTGATTATAGCTCTCTTGGTCATTTTGTTAGTTTAATTTTTATTGATGAGAAACCTAGCTTTCCAAGAGTTAAAAGAACCATAGATCAATTACAAATTAATAGAGATATTCATATTGTAGATTATCAATATACCTACAATGAAATAACTAAAGATACTAACTTACAAGGTTTAGAGATAACTAAACATTAAATAAGTAAATCCCATTAATAAACCTAAAAGACTTAATCCAAATAGAAACATAAAAGTACGAGTTATTTCTTTTCGTTCCTCCCATCTTTCATATTTGCCTTTATAGTTTTTATAGAGATATGTCATCATCCCTCCTGTCTTCTTGCTAATTTTAAATCTAAATTAATTTCTGTTTGTTTCATACTAGAATATCGTTCCAGATTGTTATAATACATTTTTGCTCTTAACGCTTCTTTAGTGGCGTTTGCATGTTCTTTAACAATATTCTTATATTCAGATTTATTCCTAGCTCTGTTTTCTGCTTTTTTATCAGATAAAGATTCGGTACTTATAGCTTGTTCTTGGGTCATTAAATTACCTAATACAGCTTTCTTTCCCTCCTCTAATATGATTTCTTTTTCTTTCCATTCAACAAACTTATCCGTTTGTTCTTGCATTTTTTGATAACCGTTAAGTGAGTTTAAATCCATTATACCCTCTCTTTCTATGGATAGTTTAACATATCTTTAGCATCCTTTTTGAGTTGTATAATTTCCTCTCGAAGTTTGCCATTAAGCTTTTTATGAGATTCTTCAATTGTTTGAAGATTTTTAATTTCCAAATATAAAGCTTGATTTTCATCTCTGATAATATCCAATGCCTTGCTGAGATCTTCAATTTTGTCATTTTGACTATCAATAATCTTAACAAGGTCATTGGAACCTCGATCATTAAAACGGAGCTTTTTCCGTCGGGAGCTGATCGTCCATATCATCTTGTTGTTCTACCATATTTTGACCTTGATTAACAGGATTTGAATAACCTTGTCCTTGTTGGTATTGAGGTCTTTGATATGGCTTGGATTGAGGTTTATAGAGATAGAAAGTAATAACCAGATTTTCTATTTGAAAATTTGGATTATTAGAATCTTCATATGCTTCGGTTTTACCTCCTACTCCTAGCATATACCCCTCGTTCTTTCTCTTATTCCTAACTCTATCGGACTGAATCCAATCTCGTAAAGGATTAAGAAATCTTTTTGGTGCATCTCCATGTTTATAAGCCATACTTTTATCACTTTTCATGAATTTGGCTTTAGGTATTTTAATAGAGATACCCTCAAATTTACTATTATTTGAGTTTTCCATTTGTTTTACTCCTTTGTTTAAGTAATCTAGACTGCTCATTAAATTTCCTAGATTGTTCATTGAATAGCAGTTGGGATTTATGACAATGCAATAATCCCAGAAATGCGTTTTGATGTTGTTTTTGAAATGTAAATTCTCTTGCTTCAAAATCATCATCACTTTTAGGTAATCGAACAATATATATTTTATTTATTTTCTTACCTGTTTGTTCTTCATAAGCTAATTTATAACCATGTAATTGATAGATGTGAGTTAGAAAAAACCCACTTGAAGTTTTTATATCTATCAACCAGAGATTACCTTTAGGATCTTTAGCTATTATATCCAAAGTACCAGCAAAACCCTTTACTGAATATAATATCTTCTCTGATTCCATTAGTTTAAGCTTATGTTTTTTCCAAAACTTTTGGAACTTCTTTAAGCAATTCAAATGAATTTCATTTTTAGGTAAAGTAAATTTTTCTTTCTTTAACCATTTCTCTATTAATTCATGAACTACTTTTCCAATACTCAATATACCATCTGATCGTTTATTGACATCGGCTTTGGCATTAATCATTACTCGATCAATAGTATCTAAAGGTACATCCTCATTTTCTAATTGTATTTTAACAGCATTAAGCAATTGAGCTCTTTTCCAATTTTCTAATTGTGGTGCTGATAAATATTTTAGAATACTTGACATACCAACGACATATTGATTGTCTTTTACATATCTATGTGAGTCTGGATCAAATATAATTTTATGACCATGTTCTAACATATATTCTTTTTTACCCATTTTTTCCTCCATTTGTTAGGGTTCTTCCATTTAATATATCCAAGAAGTAATTATATCCTGTTCCTGTTTTTTCGCAAAATATAACTATCTTATCAAATGAAATATCATTATGACCTTTTCCTAGATTTTCGAACTTTTCTACTTGTTGTGGGGATACTTTCCACATTTTACCCACTTCACTAAGACTTAGATCTAATTTCTTTCTTTTTCTTCTTAATTTTAAGCCCCATAATTTATACAAAAGCTTAACATTACTTTCTTGGCTTGCTCCCCACTCAGATAGAATTTCTTGAATCTTTTCTTCTATTTGTTCAGGAGTTCCTAGTTTTCCTCTCCTCATAAAAAGAGAACTCTCCTTTCTTTTTTTCTGATAATTGATTAAAAATTTTCATGAAACAACCTTGGCAATAGAAATATCCATCAAAAATACTTCCACTATCACTATCAAAGAAACCAATTTTTTCTTGTTCTTTTTGACATCTAGCACAAAACATAGTTAGTTTCTTTTCTTTAGGTATTAATTTTGGCATATTAATTTAATACACTATGTCCACGATTTACTAAACATTTTCTATAAACTGCTGTATGTTTAGTTTCAGCTTTAGGACTTTCTATCCAATGAATTACATTACTAAACCAACCACTATTATGATCTGCTAACATTTTACAATGTTGAATATCATTAGTTATTTCTGTTGCTTTAGGTTCATTGAAAGTTCCACTTCTTCCAGCTGTATCCATTAATGGGTCGTAAGACGCACAACCTTGTAAACAGATTGCAACTATCCCTAACATTAACATATATCTCATAACTTTTCCTCCTCTATTATTTATAAGTTTGGTTGAGTTTTTAAGTATTCAAACCAAGCTTTATTTCTTCTTTGTTCTTTTTCAGATACGAATTTAATTTCTTTTTCTTCGTTATCCTCCATAACCTCTTGATTTTCTTCAAGAGGGTTTTTAAGAACTTCTTGATCTAACAATTTTCACTCCTCTGTTTAGATATACTTTTCTTCTTTCTTCTATAAAATCTACAACATTACCAGCTAAAACCACTTTCGGTTTAGTTTGTCTTATTGTAGTCTTCGGCAAATCTTTAAATTCGCCAGAAGTTTGAAATGGATAAACCATCTTATTGTAGGTTTTTTCCAAAATCTTAAAAATGTTAAAGTCTTTAGCTTTCATTGATATGCTCCAATTGTACCCATTAAACCTTTATCTTTATAAAGTTTAATATGACTAACTCTTTTTCTTGTCCATTTCTTAATTGATTTATCTCTTGCACTTTCTTTAGTTTGTGCTTTTATTACACCAATAAGATTATATTTCTTGGTGTAGACAAAATATAAATTCATTACCATTCCTCCGATTTCATTATTGTTAATACTCGTTTAGTTTTTTTTGGATCAGATTTATCTTCACTATGATATTTAAAATCCTTATCGTAGTAATCTATTTTCCAAAAAACCTTAACTCCACTAACTTCAAATGATCCAAAATCATGTTCGCCATAAGGATCATTACCTTTATTAAAACCATGCATGAGATGAAAATTCCTAACATGATTCACTATTGAACTTACCAATCTTCCATCTAACGAAGTAAGTCCACTTGTCATCATTAAGCGACCACCCTCGCCAGTTTGACGAAAATGGTCATTTAATTTTTTAACTTTCTCTACTGTTTCTTTAATCATTACTGATTCTCCTTTTCTAATTGTTCCATTGTTTTTTCAAACTTATTAGACCAATCATCAACCTCTTTACTGACCAAATAATCTGCAATTATATCAATACCCTCATTACAAGGAATGATCCAAACTCTACTAATCATTTTATTATCTTTAAATATTTCTAAATGAGTTTCGTAGTCATTGATCGCTTTTTTTATTTCCTCATAATTTAAAGAATTTTGAACTGTCATCTTATCTGTTTCAATATCCTTAACAGAAAAAGTACAACCTTTTTTTAAAAAGTATTGAACAAGATTAAAGTGTCCTTGTTTAAACTCTTCGGCTTTTTTTAATGTTTCTATCTGCATAAAACCTCTCTGTTTATTTTTAAATAATTTCTTAAATTCCAAAAACCGAAACTATGTTTTTTATGATTAGTTTTGTTATCTACATATCTTTGAAATTCAGCTTTAGAACCTTTAAGAGTATGACAAGCACAATCTAATAATTGTTGACCATTACAGTTTAAATCTTCAACTGGTAATGGATTACTAATATCATTTATTAAATGTAAATGTTTTTTGTAAATAATGTGGTTTGACCATTGACCACCCTCGTCTTTAGCAATAAAAACAAAATTATTTACAGGCGATAATGCGTACCAACTAGCATAACTACCTCTAAATACTTTTCTTGATTTTTTCCAAACTAATTTATCCATGTTTCCTCCTTATTTATTTTTACATTTTTTAACATATTCCAAAGTATTACATATTTTTTGTTCAATTAAAACTATAAAGTTTCAATTATCACTACTTTATTACCAGTTAAAAAGACTACTAAAATAAGGGTTTTTTGACTTTTTCTCGCTTTATCCGAATAATTACAACATATTTTAAATTGAATTTGCCATAATTTAACCAAATATGGCGAAAACTTGCGTATTATATTTTTATTATATATATAAAGGGGTGGGCATCCTCCCTTTCTGGTTTACGAATCATAGAGATTTGCCCAACTTAACATATATATCTCGGAGGCGGATTTTTCGGAGTTCGCCTCCTTTCTATTTGTCTTCATTTCATAAATACAATATAAACGAGATAGGATGTATATGACGGAAAATTATAATTTATTTAATTATAAAGCTCAAAACTATACTGACACAAGTCAAAAGGCTTATCAGAAAAAAGTTTATAAGCTTCGAGGTTTAAGAGAAGAAGTTTATCAATTTTTATTAATGGAGCCAAAAACTAATCATCAAATCGCAGAAGAACTAGATATGACTTTACAATCTGTTTGTGCAAGATGTAGAGAATTGCAATTAATGAATTTAGTTTTTGATAGTGGAAATAGAAGAAAAACATCATTTGGTGGAACAGCAATTATATGGCAAGCAAAACGAAAATAATTAAAAAACATTTAGATAATGTTGCCAGAATTGGTTGTATGGTTTGCCGATCCCCTTTCGTTCATTTACATCATATCAGACCGAAGAATACTGGAATGGGAAGAAGAACTTCCGATTGGTGCGTTATTCCATTATGCCAAGAGCATCATCAAGGTAATACCGGTATTCATCATAATAAAACTAAATTCGAAAATAAACATGGAAAAGAAATTGATTTATTAGAAATCATTATCAAACATGTTTATCGAAGTGATTACCAAACAATATGGAATAAAATAAAACAGGAGATAATATATGAAAATAAGAAAACTTTTAAGACTGCAAAGCTTACTTGAAGAAAGAGTAATACCTTGCGATATGGAAGAAATGGAAGAAGTAAAATATTTTTCCAAATCTAAAAATGAATTTATCTGTATATTAGATATGGATTTAATTCATTTTATCAGAGTATTTAGAAATATATCAGATGAGAAAAAAGATATATCTCTTAAAGAATTAAGTCAAATTTTACATCAGCTTAAAATAAGAGAGGTCAATTAATGAAAAAAGATTTACCAAGTTTACCTTTATTTACTGATACCTTTATTGCGGAAACTACCCATTTAAACAATAAACAAATTGGAATTTATATTCGTTTATTATGTTGGTCTTGGACTAAAAAAGGAAGGGCAATAACTCATGAACAAGCTAATACAATATGCCAATGTACTAATGAAGATTGTCGTAAAGAAGTCTTTAAAATCCTATATGAATTTTTCATATTTAATAAAAAAAATAATGATTTTACTTCCAAGAGGATTAAACAAGAGCAAGATTATCTCAATGATTATTATGAAAAAAAGTCAATTGCTGGGAAAAAAGGAGCTTTGGCAAAACAGAATTTTGCTAATGGCAAAACCAAACCACATATCCCTATCCCTATCCCTATCCCTATCAATAAAATATTTAATACTTTCTGGGAAGCTTTAACTATTAAAAGAGGAAGTAAAAAGGTTGCGCAAGTGCGCTTTGCTAAAGAATGTAAAGGTTTAGACCCTCTTTTACTTGCTAAACTTTATAATAATTACGCATCTAAAATACCAGATAAACAATTTATCCAACATATTGCCACTTGGATAACTCAAAGAAGATTTGAAGATGAGGATTTAAAACCTATAGATGTAGGACCAACATTAATAGAAAGAATGAAAAAACTAGGTTATATCCATAGAGGTAGCGAGGATATGTATGAACAATTTACTAAAAGCGGTAAAAATTACAGAATCCATAAATATAAAAAAGACTCGGAAATTGAATTAGAGAAATAACTATTGTATAAGAAAACATGAGAGGATTCTTACGAATCTTTAAATATGTGAGGAAAAGACTGATAAAATTATCAATTGAGAATAGGCAATTAAGAACTCAACTTGAATTTTATAAGGCAATCGTTGAATCTTATGATAGAAGAAAACATTAATGAAAATTAATATTCAAGAAACTTTCCAACAAACAGTTCAAGGAGAGGGCTATCATAGTGGAAGACCTTGTGATTTTATTAGATTATATGGTTGTCCTGTGGGTTGTTTTTTTTGTGATACTGGATATGCTTACCCCGATGGAGAGTATTATAGAAAACAAACACCGAAAGAAACCAGAACATTTGAAGAACTGATTAAAGAATTAAAATCTGAATATGTGGTTATCTCTGGTGGAGAACCTTTTATCCATAAAAAATTACCTGAATTATGTAAAGCATTAATTAATGCTGGAAAAGATGTTGGGATTGAAACTTCTGGCAGTTATTGGCAAGATGTTCCAAGAGATGTATTTATAACTTTAAGTCCAAAAGAGCATTTAAACCCTAAATATCCTGTTTTAGATATATTCTGGGATAGAGCTAATGAGTTTAAATTAGTAATAAGCACAGGACAGGAATTAGATTTATATATTCATCAATTAGATAATTTCGAGGGTTTTTTATATCTACAACCCGAATATGATGATTTTAAGAACTCTATACAAAAGACATTAAATCTGTTAAAAATCAATCATGACTTTAAACTCTCATTACAAACTCATAAAATTTTAAACTTACCGTGAGTTTTATATCAACCAAAACCTATAATCATAATGTTGGTTTAAGCTGTGCCTTTAGACAATGGAAAGCTTTTGATAGTCATTGTCAATATTTACATGGATATGCTTTATCAGTTAGATTTAATTTTAAAGGAGATTTAGATCAAAAAAACTGGGTTTATGATTTTGGAGATTTAAAAGATGTTAAAAAATTTCTAGAAGATACTTTCGATCACAAAACAGTTATTGCAGAAGATGATCCTCAATTAGAAACTTTTAAAGAATTGGATAAAAATATGTTAATACAATTAGTTATATTACCAGCAGTCGGATGCGAGAAGTTTGCAGAATATATTTATAATAAAATAAATCCAATCGTTACTATTAAAACCAATAATAGAGTTCGATTAATGAGTGTAGAGGTTAGAGAACATGGTGCGAATAGTGCAATTTATATGGGTGATAAATGAGTGATGAAGAAGATTTAACTTATGAACAAAATTATGTTTTAACAACTGCTGGATCAGCTGGGGTTACATGGGCATTAAAAGAAAAACCTAAAAAAAAACAAAAAAAAATATTATGTATTTATTCAGGTGGAATGGACTCCACTGTTTTACTTTATGATTTAATTAACAAAGGCAATCAAGTAGAAGCTATTTGGTTTAATTATGGACAAAGACATAAAAAAGAACATTTATTTGCTGAACAAATATGTTCAAAATTAGGCATAGAATTTACAGAATTAGATATATCAGAGATAAATTCTTTTTTAACCAACTCATCTTTATCAGGAGAACAAGATATACCTGATGTTCATTATGAAGATGATAAAGCTATTAATACCATAGTTCCTAATCGTAATATGATTATGTTATCTATCGCAACAGCTAAAGCTATTAATGATAAATTTGATGCAGTTGCGTTTGGTTGTCATTATGGAGATAGAGTAGTTTATCCAGATTGTAGAATCGAATATACCAACGCATTACAAACAGCAATTTTTTTAGCCGATAGACATTTAGTAAAATTATTAACTCCATTTATAGATATTACTAAAGCAGATATTGTAAATATTGGACAAAAAAATAATGTTCCTTGGACTCAAACTTGGACTTGTTATAAAGGATTGGAAAAACATTGTGGAAGTTGTCCAACTTGTATTGAAAGACGAGAGGCTTTTCATTTAGCTAAAGTTCTAGATCCTACTGATTATGATAATCATGCTTTAACAGTAGAGGAGTTAGTAAGTAGAAAATGGCGTCCTTAAATGAAACTCTTATTAGAGAACTTTTAATTGCGATTGGCGAAAATCCAGATCGAGAGGGATTAATAGACACTCCTAAACGAGTCGTTAAAAGTTGGGATACTATATTCGGAGGTTATAAACAAAAACCAGAAGATGTTTTAAAAACTTTCTTTTCCATAAAATGTGATGAAATGATTATCTGTAAAGATATTGAATTTTATTCAAATTGCGAACATCATATGCTACCTTTTTATGGTAAATGTCATATCGCTTATTTACCTTATCAAAAAGTTGTTGGATTATCTAAAATGCCAAGATTATTAGAGGTGTTTGCCAGACGATTACAAATACAAGAAAGATTAACCGAACAAATTGCAGATTCCATGATGAAGTATATTCAACCTTTAGGAGTTGGAGTTAATATTGAAGCTAAACATAATTGTATGGTTTGTAGAGGTGTTCAAAAACAAAATTCAGTTATGGTAACCACAGCTTTAAGAGGAGTCTTTAAAGACGATCATGTTAAACAGGAATTTCAAAGAAGTATAAAATGAGAAATTATTTTGCTGGAGGAGCTGGAGGTATGCATAAATTTGCTTATCCATTAATGAAAAATCATCTAATTGCTTGGATAGATAAATCTGAAATGAAACGCAGAGCAGAATATTTTAAAAAGGATTGTAATATTTTAATAGATTCAGGAGCTTTTACAGCATTTACCAAAGGTCATAAGATAGATATTGAGGAGTATGCTGATTTTATGAAAGAGTTTACTTATCAATGGAAAGATAAAGTTAATTCCATTTATTTTATTAATTTAGATAGCATTGGTAATCCTACCGAAAGTTGGAAGAATCAAAATTACCTAGATAAAAAAGGAATTAAAACTTTACCTGTTATTCATCAATGGGGATTCGAGGAAAAAACATTGAAAAGAGTGGTTAAAGAGTATGATATTTTTGCTTTCGGAGGGATGGTTGGAAGAAAAAGAAAACAACATACTATACCTTGGTTAAATAAATGTTTTAATATTATTGGAGGTTATTGGAGGAAAACTAATAAAATGCCTAAAGTTCATTTATTAGGTGTTGCTAGTGATAAAATCCTTTATCGTTATCCAGCTTTTAGTTGTGATAGTACCAGATTTATGACGGTAAACAGATATGGAGAAAGTGAATTTCTTAAAACCAGCAAATTACCCTTTAAAGGTAAAGGAACTCATAGATATAAATATGCCAAAAAATACAAATATAATTATGATGAAGATCAACATCTTTTGAACAAAATTATGGAGTATGAGATAAAACAGTATAAATTACAGGAAAAGAATATTACTCTATTCTGGAAAAATAAAGGAGTAGTGTTTGATGAGTAAATATAAAACCAGAAATGAAATTATTAAAATTAATTTAATTAAAAAAAATCCCTGGAATCCTAACCAGATGGACAAAAAAACCTTAAAAGCCGAGAAAGAATCTATTCAAAAATATGGAGTGGTAGCACCTATCATATTAAGACCATTAAAGGACAAATATCAAATAATAGATGGAGAGCATAGATTTGTAGTTTGTACTGGATTAGGTTATAAACAAATTCCTAGTGTAATTATAGATGGTTTAGAGGATAAAGATGCCAAAAAACTAACCATAATCTTAAATGAAACCAAAGGTCAAAATAATAAAATAGAACTAGGTAAATTATTAGGAGCTTTAGAAGTAGATTTCGGAGAGGATTTGAAAATTGGACTTCCTTTTAATGATGATGATTTAAAGGACATAATAGATTTTGGTAAGGTGGAGTGGGATAAATATGAGGGATTAGATATGAATAAGGAATCTGATGAGGAAATATTCAGATTACATCTAACCTTTAGTGGAGTCGATATGGAATTAGCTAAAAAACATTTATCTCAAAATCCAGAGGAAACTATATTGGAATTATTGAAAAAAGAGGGTAAATAGTAAATTATGAAAAGTGTCAAAATTATGAGAACAAACGGACAACATAAAGGCAATGGAGTTGGAAGACCTAGAGCAAAAGTAGATGAAAAAATACTAGGAAATCTTGCACATATTGGTTGTACCATAGAAGAAATAGGTAGCATTTTAAATGTTAGTGCTAGAACTTTAAAAAGGAATTTTGCCGAAATTATTCAGGCTAGTAGGGAAAAAGGTAAAGCTAGTTTAAGAAAAAAAATGTATGAGAAAGCAGTTAACAAAGATAATACTCATATGCAAATTTGGTTATCTAAAAACTATCTTGGTATGAAAGATAGAATGGTTAATGAACAAATATCAGAGCCATTACCTTTAATTATAGAAGCAGAAGACGCACAAGAAGTTTAACAATGGGTAAGAAAAACCTATTCGGAGTCAATACCTATGTCAAAAGAACAAAACCTAAAATTGGACGACATAAAAAAAGAATGAATAAAGATGAAAAAAGGTCTTATAAGAAATATAGAGGACAAGGAAGATGAGAGCTAATTTTTATCCAGATGGAACATTTATTCCTTATCAAATGCCACCAGATTTTAGAAAGTCTTTAAATAAAAAAGCATGTGGTAATTGTGGCTTATATTCAAATAGACGAGGTTTCTGTGGAGTTTATAGAACAACTGGGGTAAAAGATACTTTTGTATGTAATCAATGGAGAGAAAGGCATTTTAAAAGATGATAGCTAGTTTTTTGTTTATGTTTTTAATTAGTGCGGAAACTCAACCGCATTATTATTTAATTAAAAATCAATTAATTAAAGGAGTAACTTGTTCTGAACAAGCTCAAACTTGGTTGGATATAAATGCCACTTATCATGAAGAAGTTAATGGAGATGCTAAACGACAAGGATATTACATGAAGCGTTCTGGTAAAAAAGAGTTAGTATTTGGTCATTACTGTGGTAAAAAAATAAAATGAAGTTAAATGAGTCAACAACATTAGCAATGCCTATAAGGAATTTAATTTCCATAATTGCGGCAGTAGGAGTTGGAGTTTGGGCATATTTTGGAATTATAGAAAGACTTAATACATTAGAAACAGATAATCATTTAATTAAAAAGGATTTAGAGGGCGCAGTAGAATTTTCTATCAAATGGCCTCGTGGCGAATTAGGCTCGCTTCCAGCAGATAGTGAACAATTTCTTTTAATCGAGTCTTTACTAACTGATGTCGAAGATATACAACAAGAAATAAAAGAATCTAGACATAATGCAGTAAATATAAATAGATTACAAAAAGATGTTGAAAAGATTCTGGAACAAATTGAGATAATAAAAGATAAGGTAAGAAATAATGGAAACGGTCATTAGTGGTGTAATAGTTTTATGTATGTTTTATCAAGGTGGAATAATAGAACATACCTATATACAGGACCAGAAAATGAGTTCTTGTTTAAAAGCAAAAAGAACAGTTGAAAGATCAGTTAATCCTGAAAATGTTAGGATGGCTTGTGGCGAAGTAGATGCTATTATCGAGAAAGATGAATATAGTGATAAAATGAGAGTAGTTAAAATTCTTAAAGATAAATATGACTCAACAGGATATACAAAATGAAAATATGTAAAAATTGTAATCATGAGTGTCATTGTGAGGGAGAACATATAGATGAGTATTTAGATTATTGCCCTTGCGATAATTGTGAATGTCAATCAGAGGAGAAACAATGAGAAAACTATTCGTAGTAGTAGCTTTGCTTTTTTTTGTAAGTGCTTGTTCGGTAGGCAAGAAATGTACTTATACGCAAGATGGAACAAAGCTATCTAGTTGGATTTGGTTTTATGATAAAAAACCTATTGACCTAGATAAAAATAACTGTAATTAAATATAATGGACTTAAAAGATAAGATAGTCGGATTAGCTTTAGCGGCTTTAATCGCTTTAGTGGGTTGGAACTTAAAAGAAACTTGGAATATGAAAGAACAAGTATTTAAACTACAACAAGGACAAGAGTTTTTATCTAAACAAATTAAGAAGAATACAAATTTTGTTAAACGGAACCTTAAAAAGAAAGATAAGAAAAAAAAGAAGAAGAATAACGAATAAATCGTATGTATGGTTTCTTAAAAAACGCAGGTGGTATGGTAAGAGAAAATGAAATTCAGAACATTAAAACTTCTTCAAAGAAGAAAGAGAGCAAGACAACAAATGGAGCAAACAGATAGATGGATTAGATATGTAACCATATTCTTATTCTGTTGTTTATTTTTAGCCATAGGAGGCTGTGATAATACAAGACAATCTATCGGTATCTCTACTAAACCTTTACAAAGTGGCGAAGATTTTGAAAATAGTACAAAGCTCAATTGGAAAATTACTTGGGGTAAGATCCGTAATGAGGATAAAGATTAATGAAATTTATCCTAATGTTTCAAGTATGTAGCTTAATTGCTCAACAATGTTATCCAGTTATGACCGATAGAGAAGTTATTGAATCTTGGTCTAAATGTGTTGAAAAAGGAGCTGTTAAAGTTATTGAGTTAGTTCAAGATGATCCTATCTCTTGGGATAAACATAAATTTATTGTAAAGTACTGGTGTCATGAAGATAATCCTAACAAATCCCCAACATCAGGTCAGCCGATCGAAAAAGAGATTTAGAGTTCTTATATCAGGAAGAAGATTTGGTAAAACTTATCTTTGTATTTCAGAGATAATGAAATATGCCTCACAAGTTAATCAAAATATCTGGTATTGCGCTCCTACCTTTAAAATGGCAAGGGATATATGTTGGTTGCCTCTTAAACAAATCCTACATGAATTTAATTGGGTTGATGATATTAATGAATCTAATTTAAGTATTAAAATAAGAAAAAGCAATTCTAGAATAAGCCTTAAAGGATGTGAAAACTTTGATAATTTAAGAGGAACAGGAATTAACTTTTTAATAATGGATGAGTTTGCAGATATACCTGAATTAGCTTGGACAGAAGTATTAAGAGCATCGGTTGCAGATACAGAGGGTAATGTTTTATTTACAGGAAGTCCAAGAGGATATGGTAATTGGTCTTATCGTATGTATCTTAAAGGACAACAGGATAAGGAATGGGATAGTTTTCAATTTACAACTCTACAAGGTGGTAGAGTATCCAAGAAAGAGATAGAGAAAGCTAAAGAGGATTTAGATATAAGAACATTTAGACAAGAGTTTGAAGGTACATTTGAAAATTACTCTGGTGCTGTCTATTATAATTTTCATCCTGTTCATAATATTAATGATAAAGAAATTGATTGGAAAAAACCATTACATATCGGAATGGATTTCAATGTTGATCCAATGAGCTGTGCTGTAGCTCAAATTGATAAAGATCAAATTCATTTTGTAGATGAGGTAGTCATTTATTCAAGTAATACTGAGGAAATGTGTCAAGAGCTAAGAGATAGATATGGAACCAAGATACCTATATTCATTTATCCTGATCCAGCATGTAGACAAAGGAAAACAAGTGCTGGAGGTAAAACTGATTTAAGTATTTTACAAAACGCTGGTTTTAATGTTAAAGCTAAATTTAAACATACTGCCATTAGAGATAGAGTTAACAATGTTAATTCAAGATTAAAGTCGGCAGATGGTAAAAGACATATTTTTGTTTCCAAATCTTGCAAAACTATTATAAAAGGATTACAACAACAAATATATAAGATAGGAACAAATATTCCTGATAAAGAACAAGGCTACGATCACATGAATGATGCAATAGGTTATTTAGTAGATTTTGTTAAACCGTTGACTATAAAATCTGGGTCGTTTAAACCTTTAAGATGGAATGTAAAACAAAGACATAATTATGGCATATACTAGGGATCAAGCTTTAACAACACATAAAGATTATAAAGAAAACATCAATCATTGGGAGTTTTGGATTCGATCCTTTAATGGAGGATTTGATTGGCAAGTTGGTCAATACTTAAATCGTTATAATTTAGAGCTTGATAATGAATATAATCAAAGACTTTTAAATACTCCTTGCGATAACCATTGTAAAAATATAGTTCAAACTTACTCATCATTTTTATTTAGAGTTAAGCCCTCTAGAGATTTTGGAGATATGTCAGATGAAGCTAGTTTAGAATCATTCTTAAAAGATGCTGATTTAGATGGCAATAATTTCGATACTGTTATTAAACAAGCTCAAAATTATTCATCTATTTATGGACATTGTTTTTTAATCTTAGATAAACCTAAAATTATTACCAATACAGTAGCCGAAGAACTACAACAGGATATTAGACCTTATCTTTCCATTGTAACTCCTGAAAATATTTTAGATTGGAATTACAAAAGAGAAATAAATGGAAAATATTCATTAGATTATCTTAAAGTACGAGAGGAAGTAGATAAAGATGGTGGTACATATATGAGATGTTGGCATCTTGATAGAGTTGATACTATTTATCTTCCACATGACAATTCAGAACCTACTTTACTGGATACTGCTGATAATCTGATTGGTAAGATACCTGCAGTTATCTTATACAATGCGAAATCGCATAAGAGAGGCATTGGCCAGTCAGACCTTACGGACATCAGCGATTTACAAAAATCAATTTATAATGAATATTCAGAAATAGAACAATTAATCAGATTAACCAATCATCCTAGTTTAGTTAAAACTCCAGGCGTAAATGCTAGTGCTGGAGCTGGAGCAATTATTGAAATGCCAGATGAAATGGAACCCAATTTAAAACCCTATCTATTACAACCTAGTGGACAGAATTTAACTTCCATTATGGACTCAATTAACAAAAAGGTAGAAGCGATACATAGAATCTCTCATACGGACGCAGTTAGAGGAACTAAAACGCAAGTATCAAGTGGTATAGCTTTACAAACAGAATTTGAATTATTAAATGCAAGACTATCTGAGAAAGCTGATAATCTACAATTAGCAGAAGAACAATTATTTAAAATTTATGCTTTATTTCAAAATAGAGAGTTTGATGGCGAGATAGATTATCCTGATTCATTTAACATAAGAGATTACTCAACTGACCTTATGTTCTATCAACAAGCTAAATCAATCAATGTTAAATCTCCCACATTAACAAAAGAGATTGATAAAGAAATAGCTAGAGCAGTAGTAGATGATGATGAAAAACTTAACGAAATATTTGATGAGATAGATAATAATTCAGAAGTAGGAGAATTTACCCAAGACGAACCTCAAAAAGAAACAGTAGAGGAAGAGCCTGTGGAAGAGGAACCTACTTCCTAATTTATTCTATCACTATACAGTTTTTCATATCTTCGTATAGCAATTTTGATCTTTTTAAGACGGGTATTAGCCATCTTTGATTTTCGCTCCCAAGATTTTAAACGATTTTGCAATCTTTTATACTTAACAGCTATTTGATCAATTACAGGTTTCTCAATTTTAGGTTTCCAAAAACTTTTCATATCTGGAAATCTTTTCTTAATAATAGCTAATTGTTTTTCATCTAAAGGAAATCTTCTAAATCCAGAATGATGAAATCCGTAACTATGATAAAGTTCATGAGCAAATACCTGAGCCACATAATATACTTGATTATAATAAACTCCATCCATACGCATCCAAATATTAGTACCACCTATTGTTGCTTTACAACGATAACCAGCACCATTATAATAACTCATATAAACTTTGAGATATTTCCACTGTCTTAATCTTCCTTCGTATTTAGCTACAACCTTATGAACTAAACAAAATAATTGTTGTAGTTTTTTACTATCAAGATTAGTTTCATTTTCTCTTATTTTCATATACACCTCCTTTCTATGGTTTAAGATATTTCATTTTCCATACCTTATTATATGTCATCGACTTTTCAGAAATCGTTTACTATTGACTAAAGTCATAAAACTTAAAAAACGAGCTACTGTTATCAATGTAACGAAATTGAACAAATCGTTTGTTTTGATTTTTTAAATTTTTTCTGTTAGAAGATTTTATGGCTAATATTCTTCAAGAAATGACTCAATATCGCATTAAGCAAATTGAATTTGCGGAAGCCGAATATTATGAGCAACTCACAAAAGTTTTAGATAAGATAGAAAAAGATATAACTTCTTTAGCTGGGAAATCTTTACCTATACAAGATGGAAAATTAATTGAGTTAAGAGCCGCAATAGCAATGCGTCCTAAAATTAAAGCTATCTTGGAAAGAGAATATTTAGCTTGGTCAGATACAGTGGTTAGAACAGGATTTAATAAACAAGCTAAAAGAGTTGAAAGAGCTTTTAAGAAGATAGGAAGAATACCAAAGGAATTTCAAGAACTAACTAAAGGGGATTTAATTCTAATACAAAATCTTAAACAACAATATTTTACTCAATTTAAAGATATATCAAATACCTTTACTAGAAAGCTATCCGAAAAGGTTTATCAGAATACTTTATTAGGAACTGAATTTACCGTTCTTGAAAAAGAGTTAAGGCAAACCATTAATGGTATTTATGCTAGTTCAGATGATCCAGAAATTAATAGATTAGTTAATTATGTTAAAAAGAATAAAAAGAACAAAAGTAAATCAGTTAAATTAAAGGTCGAAAACAGCGTAATTAAGCTACAATCTAAATTTGGTAGGGATAGGGTCGGAGATAACATGAAAAGACACGCTGGGACGTTATTAAACGACTCTTTGAGGGATTTTGACGCTACTTTAAACTTCAATAAATCAAAAGATGCTGGATTAACCTATATTAAGTATTATGGAGATGTTATTCCTACATCAAGAGATCATTGTAAAAATATGGTTGGTGGTGTATATGATAGAAGAAAAAGTGGAATTTTTACAATTGATGAAGTCAGGAAGCTTTGGAATAGAAGTTGGTCTGGTAAAAAATCAGGCAATCCTTTAATTGTTCGAGGTGGATATAATTGTCGTCATCAATGGTCTTATGTCAATCCAGATTGGTATGACAGTAAAGGCGAACTAATAATATAGGAGAAAATATGCCAGATGAAGAAAAGGTTATTGCACCTCAAACGCAATCAATAGAAGAACCAAAAGTAGAAGTACAAAAACCAACAGAACAAACTTTTACCCAAGCTCAACTTGATAATATAATTAAATCAAGATTAGAGTCAGAACAAAGAAAACATCATAAAACATTAGAAGAAGCTAAAAAGAAAGAGGAAGAAGCTTTAAAAGAAAAAGAAATTAAAGAAGCTAAATCCAAATCTGAATTAGAGAAACTAATGGCATCAAGAATAGCTGAAAAAGATAGTGAGATTATTAAATATAAAAATGAGATTAAAAAGGAAAGAATAGATAATTCAATCTTATCTATTGCTTCTAAAAATCAAGCTATTAATCCGGGTCAAGTGGTATCCTTACTTAAAGATGCTATTAAATTAAATGATGATGGAAGAATAGAAATACTTGATAATAATTCTAATATTCGGTATAACGAAAAAGGAAATCTTTTAACAATTGAAGAAAGAGTTAAAGAATTTTTAGATGCAAACCCACATTTCCGTCAAGGGTCTAAGTCTGGATCAGGAAGCCAGAGTGCCATCGAGGGTAAAACTGTAAAACCTTTCAATATTCAGGATTTAGACATGGGTAAGCCAGAGGATCGTGCTAAATATGCAGAGTATCGCAAGGAACGAGATTCAAAACCTACTCAAATTAATTTAACAAGTAAATAATAAGGAAAAATAACAATGGCAAACGAAAGCACAAGTTCTACGCTATCGGAACTCTACACAGAGATAGTAGCTGAAGCATTATTCGTAGCAAGTGAAAGATCAATAATGAGACCACTTGTAAAAAATTATGCTATTAGTGGTGGTGGAAAGTCAGTTGAAGTGCCTGTTTACTCTGCAGTTTCGGCAGCAGCAGTATCGGAAGCAACAGATTTATCTAACACAGCAATCAATCCAACTTCTGTAACTATTACAGCAAGTGAAAATGGGATAATGACTACTTTGACAGATTTAGGAAGAAACGCATCTCCTAGAAATGTTGCGGCAGACATTGGAAGACTATTTGGGGAAGCAATTGCAAAAAAAATAGACTCAGACTTAACTGCATTATTTGATGGATTCTCAACATCTGTCGGTGGTGCTGGAACGGAATTAACTGTTGCAAAAATTTTTGAAGCAGTAGCTACTTTAAGACAAGCGGCAGTTCCGGGTCCTTACAGTGGTGTCTTAAATCCAAAAGTTGCATATAATGTGAAAAAATCATTAACAAATACTTTTGTAAATCCAAATCCTAATGACTTAACAAACGAAGCATTAAGAACTGGTTACATTGGTAACATAGCTGGAGTTAGAATATTTGAAACTTCAAATGTTGATGGAACATCTGATACAGATAACTGTAAAGGTGGAATCTTCTCACAAGATGCATTAGGATTAGCAATGATGCAAGATCTTAAAGTGGAAACACAAAGAGATGCATCTTTAAGAGCTGATGAAATCGTAGCAACAGCAGTATACGGAGTTGGTGAATTACATGACTCTTATGGTGTTGAAATGTTAGCAGAATCAGTAATTAACTAATAACATCTTTTCTATGGCGGAGAAATCCGCCATAGGATATAAAGAAAACAGGAGAATAAAATGGATGAAATGATAACTTTAAAAAAAGGAAATAAAATTATCAAAAGAACCAAAGCTAATTATGAGGCTAACGAATCTCATTGGAAGATAAGAGGTTTTAGTTTAGTAAAGCAAGGCATTGAAAAAAGTGCAGATATTGTTAAACTTAAACCTAAACCTAAAAAGAAGAAAAGGAAAAAGTAATGGAAACAATGAAAGAATTATGGGAAATGGCTAAAGCAAATCCTAAAGTATCAATAGGGATTACGGTTGCTATTTTGATTATTATATTAGCGGTAAAATAGTATGGCAAATTTTACAGGAGCAAATGTAATTAATGCTGGAGATGTATCTAATTATCAAGCTGACATATATGAGTTTGGTATTGCATCGGGAACATCAGAAGTTGCATTTTTTATAACTCAAACCACTAATGATATTTTAAGAGAGTTAAGAACTAAATGGTGGCCTATGTATAAATCTAATATCTATACTGATATTACTGTTTTAAATACTGCTGAAATGATTGATACAAAAATAAACTTAGATCAGTTTAAAAGAGCAGGAGTTTATTTATTTCTATCAAGATTTTTCTTACCAGCATTAACTAAATTTAGACCAGAGGCAGAAAAAGATAGATTTGAAAGAATGGTCGAATTTTATTCATCAGCTTATATAAAGGAATTTCAAACTATTCTGGAAGATGGAGTAGAATATGATAGCGATGCTGGAGGAACCATTGTATCTAGTGAAAGAGAACCTTTACATGGATTACGAAGATTGACTAGATAATGGCTATTAAAGTTAGTTTAAAAACTAATCAAAAACAGGTTGCAAAAAACTTTAAAAGACTAGCAAGAAAACTCCCTAGAATTATTGATAAAGGATTATTACAAGGTGGTTTTCATTTATTAGAAATAATTAGAACTAAATCTGCTAAAGGACAAGACTTTAGAGGAAATCCTTTCGCACCTTACTCAGAGGGTTATTTAAAAAAATTACAAAGAGAAGGAAAACCAACTAAAGTAGATTTATTTTATTCGGGTCGTATGATGGGAGCTTTAACTCCTAATGCTAGAACAGTTAGAAAAATAGGAAATAACATTGTTGGAGTTTCTTTCTCCAATGCTCAAATGATGAAAAGAGCTTTATTTAATCAAGTATTAAATGATCCAAAAAGAGAATTTTTTGGCTTTAATTCAAGAACAGAAAATATTATAGGTAAAGCATTTAATAGATTTATAGCAAAAGAAATAAGAGCAACAAGAATATGAGTGTAAGAGAAAATATAGCAAGCAATATCCAAACGGTAATTAACGCAATCAGTTCTCCTGATGTTAAATTATGTACTAGACAACCTTTCGAATTAGAGGAATTATCACAAGCTCAATATCCAGCAGTCATTGTTCAAACATCTGAAGAAAATAGAGAAGATCAAGAGTTGGGAAGTGGAAGTCAAACTAGAACAGGAACTATTGATTTTGTAGTACTTGGTTTTGTTAAAGGATCAGATTCTAATATAGATACATTAAGAAATGCTTTAATTACTGCTATTGAAACTGCATTAGAAACTGATATAACTAGAGATTCTAATGCATTGGATACAGAAGTAGTTCAAGTAGAAACTGATGAGGGAACTTTATTTCCTGTTGGTGGTATTAGAATGGTTATTAGATGTTTATATGAATTTAATGCTGGTACACCATAAATATTGACGAAACAATAGAAAAGGATTAAAAGAAATCATGGCTAAAGATATTAAAGTTGTTAAAGGTAATGATGAGATTATAATTAATGAAACTCAACTTGAAAACTTTGAGAAACTTGGCTATAAACAAATCGACAAACAACATAAAACTATAAAAAAGGATAAGGATAAAAAATGGCAACACATCACGGAAAAGAAGGAGTCGTAACTGCTGGTGGATCTGGTATAGGCGAACTAACAGGATTTACATTAGAAACTACTGCTGATGTTGTAGAGTCAACAGCTTTAACTGATGCAACTAAAGCATTTATGGCTGGTAGAACATCATTTTCAGGATCATTGGATATGAATTATGATGAATCAAATGCTCCACAACAAACTTTAACTGCTGGTAGTTCTATATCATTTGTTCTTCTTCCAGAGGGTAATACATCAGGAGATGAAAGTTTTACTGGTACAGGTATTATTACAGGAATGAGTACAGCTAACGCTTTAGATGGTATAGTGACTCGAAATGTTACTTTTCAAGGATCTGGTACATTAACTAGAGGAACAGTCTAATCTTGATTTATGTCAGTAATTGACAGAGTAAAAAATCATTTTGAAACTCTAAAAACAATTACTATCGAGGTACCTGAATGGAAAGATGAAACTAATAATAGTTCTATCTTTTACTCTGAGCCTTTGACTTTAGAAGAAAAAAATAAAATCTTTCAAAGATCTAATAACTTTCAAGACCTAACTGTTTTAGTAGATTTATTAATCATGAAGTTAATGGTTAAAGATGAGAAAGGGGAATTAAAAAAAGCCTTTCAAGTAGAAGATAAATTTGCTTTAAGAAAAAAAGCTGATTCAAATATTATTGCTACTATAGCAAATAAAATTTTAGCAGATAATAATTATGAGGATGCCGAAAAAAAGTAAATAGCGACCCTGAAATCAGGTCGCAATTAGCTTTAGCCGAAAGACTTCATCTTACCTACCAACAAGTATTAGACATGCCTGTCTATCATTATAACCTTTGGATTGCTCACTTGAAAAAAGAACAAGATGAGTATAAAAGTCAAGAGAGAATAGCTAAACATAAAAGGTAATAAATGGCACAGAAATTAAAAATAGATATAGTAGCAAAAGATAGATCGAAACAAGCTCTAACTAATTTACAAGGAAGTTTACAAAGAGTTAGACAATCTGTTTTTAATTTAAGAAATGCTTTCATCGGACTTGGTGCTGGTCTTGTTATTAGAGGAATAATGAATGCTGGTATTCAAGTTGAAATGCTAGGCGTTCAATTAAAATCTTTAATGGGAAGCGCACAAGCTGGGAAAGAAGCATTACAAGATATTCTTGATTTCGCAAAAACCACTCCCTTTGAACTAAAAAATATTCAACAAGGGGTCACTTCATTAGCAACAGTTAGAAAACAAGCCGCGGCCGCTGGTATAGATTTTAAAGAATTAATGACCATAACAGGAAACACTGCCACTTTACTAGGTGGAGATTTTGCTATGGCGGCAATGCAAATTCAAAGAGCATTTGGTTCTAGTATTGGTGCGGCAGACTTATTTAGAGATCGTGGTGTATCGGCTATGGCTGGGTTTCAAGCTGGAGCCACTTATAATGCAAAACAATCCATCGAAGGATTAAAGAAAGCTTTTGGTACTGGAGGAGAGTTTGGTGCTATGATGGGAGATTTAGCTAAAACTTTATTTGGAACAATATCAAACTTAAAAGATGGTTTATTTAGATTTCAAGTTTATGTATCAGATGGATTTTTTGGAGAATTAAAAAAACAATTTGGAGATTTAAGAGTAGCCATAGAATCTAATGAAGAAAAAATAAGAAACTTTGGACAATCAGTTGGAACCTTATTATCAAGTGCGATTAGAGGAGTATCTGTTGCCATGAAAGTATTTGCAGATAATATTAAACTTATTGTAGAAACATTAAAAATTCTTATAGCTTTAAAATTAGTCACTTTCTTTTATAATTTAACAACAGCTATTTATGCGGCAAGAACAGCTATGTTATCCTTTAATGCGGCAACTAAGAAAAATTTATTTATAATAGGTCTTGCAGTTTTTATATCTCAATTAGATAAAATCATATCTAAAATTAAAGAAATTATGGGATTAACAGGACAAAATGTTCCTACTCCACAAGAAGATGAAAATGCAATACTTATTAAACCAAAAAAAGTAGAAACTATAATGGAGGCAATTAAAAGAAATGTTAAAACAGTTAAAGATGATTTCTTTTCCATTAACCAAGAAGCTTTAGGAAAAATGCAAGAAAAACTAACCAGTATTGGAGGAACTATTGCTAAAGAATTAAATACAGGAATTAAAAAATTTTCAGATAGTTTAGCTAGATCTATTATATTAGGAGAGAACCTAGGAGATACTATGAAAAAATTAGCAGATACTATATTGGTAAATATATTATCATTTACTATTGAAATCTTAATAAGAAAACAAATTGAGCTGTTTATAGAAAAGAAAAAAACAGAAGAACTTAAAAAACAATCTAAAGAACTGATGTTCCAAGCTGGTTTGCGTATGTTTACTGGGATGCCTTTTTTCGCATCAGGAGGAGCGGTATCTAAAGGTAATCCTGTCATTGTTGGAGAGAAAGGACCCGAAATGTTTATCCCTAACTCCTCTGGACAAATTACTCAAAATGCTAGAGGTACAGGAGGAGGAAATGTTAATGTTAATTTCCATATACAAACCATAGACTCTAGAGGATTTGATGAAGCATTAGTAGAAAATAGAGGAACCATTACATCTATTATTAATAGTGCCATGAATGAAAAAGGTAAAAGAGGAATCATATAATGAGTGGTGTATTTCCAATAGCTAGTTCTAAATTTGAAACAATGGGTATTAAATCTCTACAACCTACTATTATTTCAAAAAGTATAAGTGGTAAAAAATTATCAAGAACTATTGATGCGCAAAGATGGGCATTTACTATTTCTGTTATTACATCAACTCGAGAAACTGCTTATGGAGAATTAATGGCTTTTATAATTAAACAAAGAAGTGGAAAAGAAAACTTTACTATTGTTCCGCCAGAAGTAGAAGATGCCAGAGGAAATGAAACAGGAACTTTGTTAGTTAATGGAGTTCATGCTATTGGAGATACTACTATTGCTATTGATGGATTTGCTGGAGATGGATCTGGAAGATTAAAAGCTGGAGATTTTTTAAAGTTCGCACATGATAAAGTTTATATGGTTGTTGCTGATGTGACCAGTTCAAGTAATGCCGCAACTATAACAATTGAGCCACCTTTAACAACTGCGTTAGCAGATGATTCTTCTGTTCAATATGATGATATTCCTTTTACAGTTCATTTAATTAACGATATTCAGGAATTTGGAGTAGCTGGAACAACTAAAGATGGAGTAAATTTATATAAATATGAGTTTGATGTTGAAGAAACTTTATAATGAAATACTTAATCAAACATTGGTTAAATTTAGATTGTATTGCAGAGGCCATAGCCGATGAATCAGAAATTGATGTTCATCGTAATGATCTTAAAGAATATTCAACACCAAATAATGAAAAGTTTAAATTTAACATTATTGAAGGAAATGAAAAAATAGTTAGAACAACATTTGAACAATATGACGAGAAGCTTATCAGTAGCAGTAAAGAACCATCTAGCAACAAATGAAATTAAACCTGTTCATTTAATTACTATTGGTTTTAACACTCCTCAAAACATTACAGATTGCATTCATGATTTAACTTCAAATATATCTGGATCTAGTATTACTTATTCATCAAGTAGTTTTTTAGTTAATATACCAGAGTATTCAGAAGAAACAGATATAAATAAATCTAGTTTAAATCTATCTTTATCAGGAGCTAATCAAACTTATATCACATTAGCATTAGCAGAAAATATTGTTAATGATGCGGTTACTATTTATAGAGCATTTTTAGATTCTAATAATGCCATTATCGCTGATCCTTTTTTGTTATACAAAGGAACAATAGAAACATACTCAATTCAAGAAACCACTACCGATTCGGTATTAAGTTTAAATATTGTTTCTCATTGGGCAGATTTTGAAAAAAAATCAGGAAGAAAAACAAATAACACATCACAACAAAGATTCTTTAGTACCGATAAAGGCATGGAATTTTCAAGTGAAAATGTTTTAGATATTAAATGGGGTAGAGCATAATGGGTTTTCCAAGCTTCTCATCATTCAATCCTTTCAAAGCCGCTAAAAAGGTTATGAAAGTTTTTAAAGTAATTAAAGCATTTAAGTTTTTCTCTAAAATCAATCCGTGGGTTGCTTTAGGGTTATTTGCTATTGGTTGGTTATACTTCTCATCAAGACGACCTGAAAGTCCTGACTTTGGCGATAGTGATTTTAATAATTTTGAAAAAGGTATTTTACTCAATCATCAATCCAATGATATGTCTATTCCTGTTGTTTATGGAACTAGAAAAATTGGTGGCACACGAGTCTTTGTAGAAACAAGCGGAACGGATAATGAGTTTTTATTTATTGGTTTAGCTTTATGTGAAGGAGAAATTGAAAGTATAGAAAAGATTTATATTGATGATAAAGAAGTTACTTGGACAGGAGCATTAACAGATAACACTTCCAGAACTGTTAATTCAAGTGATGGAAATTTTTATAAAGATGGTGCAAGTTTAATAGAAGTAAAAGCTCATTTAGGATCAGATACTCAAACTCAATGTAGCTTATTAGGTTCTTTAACTAATTGGACGACAGATCATAAATTACAAGGTATCGCATATTTAAGTTTAAAATTTAAGTGGAATCAAGATGCATTTGCTGGATTACCTAATATCAAAGCATTGGTAAAAGGAAGAAAAGTATATAATGCTAATTTAGATAGTACCGTTACCGGTGGAAGTGGAAGTCATAGGCAAAATGATTCAGCTACTTGGGAATATAATGATAATCCCGTTTGGTCTTTGTTGGATTATTTAAGAAACAATAGATTTGGAAAAGGATTAACTGATTCTGATTTTGATTCTAATTGGGCAGATTGGCAAACTGCCGCTGATGTTTGTTCTGCTAATGTAGTAAGTGTAAGTGGTGGAGCTAATATATCTCTTTTAAACTGTCATGCTGTTATTGATACTTCCAGAAAAGTTATAGATAATGTTAGAGAATTAACTAAAGGATGTAGATCGTTTTTACCTTATGTTCAAGGTAAATATAAAATTATAGCAGAAACCACAGGAACAGCTTCTATTACTTTAACCGAAGATGATATTATTGGTGGATATAATTTATCAAGTGAAGCTAAAAGTAATAAATTCAATAGAGTGATAGTCAGTTATATTAATCCATTAAGAAACTATCAAGTGGATGAAGTACAATGGCCTGAAATAGATGATAGTGGTTATGCAACAGAAGATAAACATGCTACAATGAAAACAACTGACGGAGGTTATTTATTAGAATCAAGATTTGACTTTAGTACTATTACCAATTCTTATCAAGCAACAGAGTTAGCAGAAATAATTTGTAGAAGATCAAGAGATTCTAAAGGATTAACTTTAACAGTTGGATTTAATGCTTATGATCTTGCAATAGGAGATATAGTAAATATTACATTATCGTCTTTAGGTTATTCTGCTAAACCACATAGAGTTATAGGAATTACTTTTAACGAAGATTATACAATAGACTTACAATTAGTTGTTCATCAAGATTCTCATTATACTTGGGTTCCTAAAAATACAGCGGTTGCCGTACCAAGTACTAATTTACCCAATCCTTATTCTGTTTCTGCTCCAGCATCAATTAGTTTATCTGATCTTATGGTGGAATACTCAGATGGAGTGGTATTGACTCGATTAGATGTTGTAGTGGGTGCAAGTCCTGATAAATTTGTTCAATATTATCAAGTAGAAGCAAAATTAACTACTGATACTGATTATACTATTATAGGTAAAGGTACTCAATTAAATTACTCATGGTTAAATGTATTAGATGATAAAACTTACGATGTAAGAGTAAAAGCAATTAATGCTTTGGGAGTATCATCATCTTACACATCTGGAACAAGAAAAATTATTGGAGGAACAGAAACTCCAAATAATGTAACAGATTTATCAGTTAGTATGGTAGGATCAAATCAAATGGAATTAACTTGGAGTCCTGTAAGCGATCTTGATATAAGTTGGTATGAGATTCGTTATCAGAATGTTTCGAGTGGGGCTACTTGGGCAGAAAGCACTCCATTGACAAAAGTGGTAAGAAGAAAATCTGATAGCGTAACAGTCAATCAAAGACAAGGTGCTTTTCTTATTAAAGCAGTAGATAAACTTGCCAATAGTAGTGCGATGGAATCTATTGTATATACTAATATAGCTCAACAACAGGCATTTATACAAACACAAACTTTTAATGAATAATTATGGCAGATTTTTTAGGAACAAGGGATAACGCAGTTGGACTTACAATAGATAATCAAAGTCGTTTATCTTTAACTTTAGATACGATTACTCAATTTGATGATCCTCCCGTTAATTTTGATGCTCCAGATGGAAATTTTGATTTAGGCGGAACAGATACTACTTCAAATCCAACTTATTATAATTCCAATATACAATCTCAAGGATTTTATACTTTTAGCAATAATTTAAGTTTAGATGCTGTTTATGATACAACTTTAATGGCTGATCTTGGTATGAGTACCGAAGATGAATATGATTTATTTGATAGTGGTCGTGGAGCTAGTTTTTTTGATAATGCCAAAGCACCCTTTGATGGATCAGCGGAAGTTCAAGCTGGAGCAGAAGTTCAGGTAGGCACTTCCAGTTCTAGTTTAGGAGCTATAACTTCTTATCAAAAAATTGCACAACAAACTACTTTAAAGGGCAAATATTTTAAATTTAGAGCAAGATTAACAAGTGATAATAATAAATCAAAACCTAAAGTAAATGCTTTATCTTTTTCAGTTAATTTTGAAAGAAGAACCGAAACAGCAGAAGATGTCGTGTCTGGCACATCAGCAAAAATAATAACTTATACAAATGCGTTTTATTCAACTCCATCTTTAACAATTACTGGTCAAGGATTAACTTCTGGAGATTATTGGACAATTTCAAGCAAATCTAAAACAGGCTTTACAATTCAATTCTTTAATAGTAGTAATACAGGAATAAGTAAAACTTTTGATTGGCAAGCAGTAGGATATGGTTTGAAATCTTAATTAAAAAGGTATAAAAGAAATTATGGCACAAGTCACAGATGTAACATTAGATAACCAAGGATTCAATGCGTTCAGGACGGAACTCAATAATATTCTTGCGGCAATCAATACAACACACATAGGATCAACTGCACCCGGAAGTGCGGCCGCTGGAACAATATGGATTGATAATTCAGGTTCAAATACTTTTAGTTTAAAAGTAAATGATGGTACAGATAATTTAGAATTGTTTAGTATAAATACATCTACTAATGCAATCACTTTACCGAGTGGGGTAAGTGTAACAGAAACCGATCCACTAGCGGAAGGAAAAGCAGTTGCTCTAGCGATTGCTCTTGGATAATAAAGGAGAATAATGGCTAATACTTTTAAGATAAAATCAAATGATGCTATGCCAGCAAGTGCTGGAACATTTGATACACTTTATACAGTACCAGCATCAACAACTTCTGTTGTTCTTGGATTAATACTTTGCAACATACATACGACTGCTGTAACTGCAAGTGTTAAGATGAGTTCAAATACAGTTGATGTTGAAACGAATGTAGATACGTTAGTTGTTAAAGACGTTGATATTCCAGCTGGTTCATCTTTAGAAGTTTTAAGTGGTTCAAAGTTAGTTTTACAAACAACTGACGTACTTAAAATTGATTGTAGTGTATCGGCAAAAATTGATGCAACATTGTCCATAATGGCAATAACATAATAGGAATTTTTTAAATGGGTTATTTAGGAAAAACACCAAGTCCAGCACCTTTAACTTCAGGAGATATTCCTGATTTACCAGCAAGTAAAATTACATCAGGAGATATTGATGCGGCACGTTTAACTAACGCAACTTTTGATGATGATAAACTACAAGCTAATGTAGCTTTACTCGGATTTAAAACTGCTGTGAATGGCAGTTTAGCAAAATACAATTTACAAGACCAAATCATAGATGAATACACAGATGCAACAGGAGTAGATGCTTCGGCTTCTACAAATGAACAATTAACTTCTGGTGCTTATTACGGTGGTTCTACTGTAACTCCAACTGTTTCAGGAGGAAGTCCCGCAACTGATGGAGATTATACTGTTCGTTCAATTACTGCGACTGGGAGCACAAATTTTATTACTGACACAGCTTTAACTGTTGATTATTTAATTGTAGGCGGTGGCGGAGCTGGTGGTATGGGTAACGGTGGTGGCGGAGGAGGAGGAGCTGGTGGATTAATTTACCAAACTTCTCAATCTTTAGCCATTGGAACTTTTGCGGCAGTTGTTGGTACTGGAGGAACTGGTGCGGCAAACGGAGTAAATGCGGCTGGTGGACATGGAACTGATAGTAGCTTCAATGGTCAAACTGCTGGAGGCGGAGCTGGTGCTGGAGCAAATGATGCAGCTGGAGTTGCTGGAGATACTGCTAATGGCGGTTCAGGTTCAGGATCTTCTGGTTCTACAAGTGCTGGAGGTGCAGCTGGTTCGCAAGGAACTACAAACGCTGGAGGTCAAGGTGCGCCTAATGACGGAGGCGGCGGTGGAGGTGCTGGCGGCGCAGGTGTTGCGGGTGCTGTTAATGATCCCGGTGAAGGTGGTGTAGGT
>VTLG01003516.1_pt1 | contig 35208 bp, 37 predicted proteins | sample 4694571 | NCBI WGS metagenome assembly VTLG01 (sample SAMN12604809, study PRJNA352737) | marine metagenome | biome: ENVO:00000447; feature: ENVO:00000209|ENVO:00000569|ENVO:01000036; material: ENVO:00002151; isolation source: viral sequences binned using virsorter ...
GTAATCAAAAGGTATTAGCTAGTTGGAGTAAGTTCACCTTTGCATTTACTATCTTAGGCTTTGAGTTCATTGAAAGTGACTTGTTTATTGTAGCAACAAAGAATGGAACTACTCAGTTACTCAAAATACCTTTGGAAGAAAAACTTATAGACACTGGTGCATCTTTTAACACTTACCTCGACATGCGTGTTGAGGGAGTTGTCAATTCTTCTGGAGTAGTTGTAGTTGACAGTGTTGCTAACCTTCCGTACACACCAGAAAATACAGACACAGTACAAGTTTATACGAGAGAAGATTCAAGTACAGGAACCAAGGCAGGAGCATTACTACCTTGTACAGTAAATAGTAATGTAGTCACTGTTGACTCATCCCATGACACTACACCTGTTTGGGTAGGCATAAAATATACTATGAGTTATACCTTTAGCGAGCAGCTATTTAGACAAAGAGCCAACCAAAGAAACAGTCCTTCGGGATACCAGAGGCACTTTTTAAAGGGTGGTACTTTGTTCTTTGATGATACTAGCTCATTTAAAGTTGAGGTAACTCCAAAAGCTAGACAAACATACACCAATGTGTTTACGAGTAACATCGTTGGAAGTACAGTAGTTGGGACACTTCCCATCGAGTCTGGTTCCTTTTCGTTCCCTATCATGTCTTCTGCAAAAGATACAGAGATAAAACTAATAAACGAAACAGGACTTCCAAGTAACTTCCAATCAGCAGAATTTGAATCCTTTATCCACTCAAGAAGTAGGCGTGTTTGATAGAGTTATAGCTCAGTATGATAAGATAGATGTGATAGATGCACATCCAGATCATGCTGACTACCTAGCAGACAAGCTAAGAGAAATAGATGTCATTGAGTGCATGGCTTTTGGAAAGAAACCAAAGGAAGCTCTTATGTCTGCCTTTGAGTACGACATGGCAACTCTAACTGTTGTAGATAAAAACAATATTCCCCTAGCTATGTTTGGTGTGGGTGAAAATGACGAGATGCCTTACATGTGGATGCTTGGTACAGACAGGTTTCCAAAGTTAGCTAGAAGAGATCTAGTAAAACATTCAAAAACTTGGATAAGAGAACTTCTTAAAATCACAGGTGGAGCAGCAGGTAATGTTGTTCACTGTTACAATCGACCTGCTGTTCGTTGGCTCGAATGGTTAGGAGCAACTTTTACCCAACAACTAACAATCAAAGGCGAACCCTTTTATCAATTTATTTTAATTAACCACGAAGTAGTAGACGAATTTTATGTGTAGTCCATTAATAGTATCCTCAATGATAGGAGCAGCTAGTACTATCTCTTCAATTCAAGGACAGAGATATCAAGCAGACGCTCAAGCAGAAGCACAAAGATTAGCTTCGGCACAAGAACGAGAACGCTTTCAAGCAGAAGTATCTGCAATGAGAACGCAGCAGCAGCAGGAAGCAATAGCAAGGACACAGCAAAAAGAAAGTTCAACAAGAAGGGCCATCGAGGCCAGAGCTACTGCAGTTGTTTCAGCAGGAGAAGCAGGAGTAAGTGGTCTTAGTGTAAACTCATTACTTAGTGACATAGCTAGAAGACAAGCAGAGTTTGAGTTTTCAGTAGATCAGCAAGCATCCTTAACAGACATAAATAGACAACTAGCATTACAAGAAGCAGGAATTGGATTTAATAGAAACATGCTTCGCATCAACCAACCAATAGAACAACCTGACTATCTTGGATCTTTGGTTCAAGGAACACAAATAGGGTTAAGTAACTATGGAGTAATGTATAACGCAGGACTTGTAAAACCTAAAACTTCATCAACAGGCTAAAATTTTATGGCACAGAAACCACGATCACAAGTAAACTACCAACCAGGACAACTATCTGCAATACCCTCTATACAACCTATAGGGGGAACTAACCAAGCTGTAGTTCAAGGTATCCCAAAAGATAATAACTATTTAAAACTTTCTAGATCTCTCGCTCAGTTTAGTAACCTTCTTGGACAAGTTAGTAACATAAACCAAATGCGAGGCAAGGACTTTGCTCAAGGGTTAAGTGCAGAAGATCTTGATGATATAATTACAGGTAAAGTACCAGACCCAGAGGGAGGGCCATTAGGAGCTTTAGGATTTCAAAAAGCATTTCAACAGGTAGCAACAAAAAGATGGTACGATACAGTCGGAGTAAAAAAGTATGCTGACCTAGAGAACAGTATAGACTCAAAGTTGGATGACTACATAAAAAATGGTTATGATATAAACAAAGCAAAAGAGTTGGTGCAAGAAGAAGTAGGTGCTTTGTCTATGGAAATACAGCAGTACTTTGCAGACAGTCCTTTTGGTAATCAGGTAAGTAACTTATTAGGAGGAGAACTTTCTTCAAGAGTCATTGCAGGAGCTTTAAAAGGTTACGAGAAAAAACAAAAGGCATACCTAAATGGTGTGTTTGAAGAAGAAGTAAGAACAGCCTTTGCTTCAGTGGCTTTAGGAAAATCAGATGAAAGCACACAAGGATTTTTTAAACGCATAGAAAAAGAATTTAAATCAAAAGGTTATGCTCCAAGAGAAATAACTAATTTCTACAACAACCTTTTAAAAGACGGCCTTGACTTGGCTTTAGCAACAAACCCTGATAGAGCAGCTATTTTAATTAACGATGCTGAAAATTTAACTATCGGGAAAAGACCTACCTTTGGAGGAATGGACGCAAAGCTCCTTTTAAGTAGATTTAAAACTACTTTGGATAAACTAGATTCCGAAAGCTCAACGCTAAAAAGTCAGACAATAACAGCAGCATCAAGTCAATTTGTAGGAGGCTCAGTGGAAACTTTAAAACAAATAAAACTTTCTCAAGATAACAACCAAAGCCCACTTGATAGTCAAGCAGCTAGACAAGCTTTAATACTAACTTTAAAGCCTTTGAAACTAACTGGAGCAAATCAGGAACCTCTTAGTGAAGTGGCAATTACTAATATTGTCGAAGAAATACTTGGATCAGCCAACCCCCAGACACGACTATCTGAAATTTTACTTGAGCTTGCAGCAGGAGAGTTTACATCTAATTTTTCAAGAGAAGTAATAACAAGATCTTTTGACGATGTTCTTAGAGAAAACAGTAATATAAACCTTAGTCCTTCTTCTAAATTTACAGGAGCCACGAAATCTCAAAAAGATCAAGCACTTTTAAAATTGCTAGGATACTTCGAAGAAAGACCCAAAGCAACTCCAGAATTATTTATGAGGGAAGTTGGGATCACAGGAGTTGCTCCTTTTACTGAGGTAGAGGAAGCTTTCAAAGAAGCAAGAAAGTTTGACTCTATTCTTCCTACAGATGAAGATATTGTAAGATCTTTGTATATTGAACTTTCTGATCTTTCTACAAAATACGCTAAAACTTTGGGAGATAGTACCTTAGTAAAAGCAACTGGAATCACAGCAAGATCTAAAGAACAGCTTAACAACATAAAACAACTTCTTATTGAATATGGGAAAAGTGAAATTGCTCCGAAAGGCGTAATACCACAACAAGGTTCAAAAGCCCAGATAAATCAAAAGTTCCAAGAAATCATTAAAGAAGAGAAGGAAGATTACCAAAGACTTCTTGAAGCGATGTCAGTTAGAAAAAAAGAAAGCTTTCAACTTTTTCAAGAGTTACCCATAGATAAAAGAAATGTTCAGTTTAACTTTACTGACAATAATAATGAAACAAGTTTCTATGATGATGGGGAAGGCCCAATAAATACTGAGGCAAATGAAGATCTTGCTCCATACAAAACTTTAAATCTTAAAATCGCTCAGAAGGTTCGTGATGATAAAAAAGTCGCAACTCAACTAAGAGATGAAATAGATTCAGACATTATACTTGCTAGAAGTAAAAGAGATTCAAAGGCTTTAAAAACTCTCTTAACTTTCTATGGTCTTAATGGATTGGACATAGAAACCATCAGCGACGATTTTAAAATAGCAAACGTATGGTGGGACGAAGTTAAAATATTTAATGACTTTCGTTCTCTTCTTAAAAGTTACGATGACTTTGCAAAAGTTATTGTAAAAGCAACAAAGGACGAGAACCTAACTGAAACGGAAGCAAAAGTTTTAGACGTAGTAACCAGACTCGGTCTTTATGAAGAATCGCTTGAAGGAGAACCTGCTTTTGCACTTGAACAATTTTTAAAAGTACAAAGACAATTTTTAGAACAATAAATAATGCCAAGGACTATAGAAGAAATTGAAGCCGAAGCTAACGAGCAACGACAGTTATCATTTCAACAAAAGAAACAACAGTTTCCAACAGTAGACCCAGAAGTACTAGAGATACTTGAACAAATTGATCAAGAAGAAAAAGAAGGTAGTGCTTTCTTAGGTACTGTCGGAGGACTTGGCGTTGAGTTAGGAGGAGGTTTAGCTTCTACTGCCTATCTCAATAAACTTCATAAAAGCGGTAAATTGTTAAAATTTTTAACCAAAGCAAAATACTTTAGTCTTGGAGGGTTTGCAGGACCACAGGCATTAGAACCAGTATCTACTGTTACAGGTGGACTTACTTTTATTGGAAGTTCTGCTGCTCTCTGGGGTTTTAGTAATTTCATGGGACAAAAAGTAAGAGAAGCTTATGGGTTACAGGAGGGCGTTTCTTACGGAGAACTTCTAACTACAGGAGTGTTTGGAGCTTTGACTGGCCCTTCTAGTTCAACTGTAAACTTACTATCAACTATAGGTAAAAAGGGAACAGAGAAACAAGTATTAAAAGCAACAGGACAAAGTCTGACAGAACTTGGTGTATATAAAAAAGGAGGAACTGTACTTTTAAACGGAGCTAAAACTTTTATAGGAGGAGCTTCATTTGCTGTTGCGGAAACTGCTGTAAGACAGGAGCTACAGATAGCAATGAATGAAAGAGATAAAAGAGATACTTATGAATATCTTTTTGCAGCAGGTATTGGGGGAAGTTTAAATAGCATCTTATCAGTTTGGGGAAGAACAGGCAAATGGGGAAGAAACGAACAAATAAGAATAACTGACAAAGCTAAAGACAGTGTAAAGGAAAGACTTGATGATTTAAAGTCTCAGCTAAAGGAGCAACAAGATAGTGGTGGTTCTGGTTTCTTTTACAATAGAAAAGTTAAAAACCTTAGTAGAGAAATTAAAGAGACAGAAGATGCCTTTAAACTTTTAGATAGTGCATCAAAACAATTTAAAGAAGTTGACGAAGTAACAACCAAAATTGAAACAGGTAAAACCAATCAGAGCTTTAATGACGAAGTAAAAACTCCTATAGCAGATAAAGTTCCAGAAGATGTTGGAGATGACACTTCGATGATCCTCGATGACGTAAAGGAATTAATTAAAGAGTCAGACGAAATTGATATCAAAAAAGTCAAAGACAGAGAAACAGGACAAGAAACTGACATACAAATTACACAGCCAGAATTAGTAGGCAAAGCGAACAATCTAAACGAAGAGTTAAAAGAAGAGATAAGTAACGAGATAGCAAGAATACTTAGTAAAGAAAAACAAGGAGTAGATGTAACAAACAACTACAAACGTCTAAAAGTATTTGTTGAAAACCAAAAAACTTTACAACAGGAAGTACTCGATACTCCTAACATGGTTGCAGGAAGAAACATGTTAGCAGACCAAGCACGAAGAGGACTATTTCTAGGAAGGTTTAGAAATAAATCACAATCTAAAGAATTAAGAGATCAGGCTTTTGATGATCTAACTAAGTCAATAGACAACAAAATAAGTAAGCTTAAAGGTGTAGATGAAGATGTTACTTCTTTAAGAGGTGTACTTAAAAAGCTAGATCAGGACTTAGACCAGATAAAGAAAGTCAACGCTTCTGTAGGTAAAACAAGAAAACTAGCAAGAACACCTACTGTAAGACCAATAGCACAAAAAGATTCAGAAAAGGCTATTATAAAACTAGAAGAACAACTGGAAAAACTTAGAGCAGGTGAAGTTGATTTAAGTAAAGAAACAAGAAAAATAAAGAAGGATAAAGCCCAAAAAGAAGCTGTCCTTAAAAAGAAAATAAACTTTTACAAACAAGCTCAAAAAGAACTGAGGCAAGTTGATATACTTGAAAAAGAACTCGACGATCTTCTTAAAATGTCTCCAAAAGACTTTGCTAAACTAACAGCAAAAGAAAAGAAAAATAAAGATTTACTAAAAAAGAATCAGGTTGAATCCAAAGTAAAAAAGATACAGACAAAAATAAATACAGCAAAAAGAAACCTTAGAAAAATATATAAGGGAATGGAAGACCGAAAGGCTAAAGATATCGATGCTGAATTTTATAACAGCCTAGAAAAATATTTTTATCAGTCGATTGAAAACAGTTTTGGTTTTAAGTTTAGAAGAGGACTTAACACAGTCACAACAATGCGACAAGCTTCTTTGATAGATCAGGTAAGTTCCGTTGTAGCAGGAATCCCCTCTGGAGCTTATGGGTTAACAAAGACATTTGTAAAAGCACATACAAACATTGTTTCTAATTTATGGCAAAAAAGAGGTATAGGCTTAACAGGTAAATTATATCTTGGAAATATTTCTTCTACCTTTCAGATGTTTTCTGGACTGCCAGAGGCACTTAAAGCAGGGTATCTATCAGCCAAAAGGCTTCAATCAGTAACAGATCCTGGTAAAGACTCAAAGTTTATCGATAGTGACTCAAAGTTCTCGATGGAGAAAGGTATTTCAAGAACTATTAAACAGCAAAGAGTATCCGCAGAAAGAAGAGCAAAGGCACAGGAAAATCTTTTGAAGTTTGTAGATAAACATTTTGTTCTTGGAAGCATCTGGAATGTTATGAGCTTGGGCCTAAGAGGCATCATAGGAGTTGATGAAGTCTTTAGAAGACAACTTACAAAAGTTAGAGTTGCTTCAAAAGCTAGAACTCAGGCTATTTTAGAAAACAGTAGCGATCCTAAAGTATCCATAAAAGACAGAGAAAAAGAAATCCTTGATACTGTATGGAAGAAGAACGGAGATGGTATAAACGTCATACAGGAAACAGAGGAGATGCTTACTGAAATAAACTTTGCAAGAGAAGAAATGTTCTATGCAGCTTCTAAAGACAATGTTGATGATGTACATATCGCCTTAGTAAATCGTGCTTTGGAATCTTTTAGAAAAGGTCTAGGCAACAACCCAGAAACTAACTTTGTTGTAAGAGCACTTTTCCCTTTTATGGATGTAGTTGTTAGAGGGGTGTACAGAGGAGCAAGAATGACTGCACTTGGTACAGGACTTCCTGCATTTGTAAGAGGAAAGTACTTAAATCCTTATGCAAGAAGAATTAATAAACTCAAGAGTAATTTAAAAGATCTAGAAAAACAAAAGAAAGATTTTATTCCACAAGACAATCCTAATAAAACAAGACAAAAATATTTGGAAGAGATTGCAGATGAAGAAGCAGAAATACTAGAAAGAATTGAAAGACTTAGAACTAGAAGAACAGAATATAATGAAGAACTATTAGCTGACTCAGTAATTGGAGCTTCGTTAATGGCAATGGGAGCCAGTGGAGCTTTGTTAGAAGATAAAGATGGAAACCCTTTATTCACTGGAGGTTTGGGATATCTTACTCCTTCACAAAGAGACACCTTTAAAAAGAGAGGCATAAACTCCTACAGGGCAGCAGGTGTCCCTTACCAAGCAATGATTCCTTTTAGCTTACCTGCTGCATTTGCTGCTGATATTAGTTATTGGTTTAAACTTAAAGAAAAAAACTTACTAAACAGCGAACAAGATTTTCCTTCTGTTATGTTATCTTCTATAAGAACCTTTGTAGATGAACTGCCCTTCAACCAAGGAATAAAACAGCTTTCTGATTTAATACCACAAAAACTTGATAAAAGTACTGAAGGTTCTTTTAAAAGAGCGTCTGCTGATCTTATCGCTTCCTACTCAATGGTTCCTGCACAAGCTAGAAAAATTACTAAAATATTTACAGGAGAACAAAAAGTTGCTGACCTAAAAGGAGGAACCTTTAATGATAGATTTTTATATAGTGCTTTTGGTGTATTTCCACAAAACAATAAAGTAAATATTTTTGGTAAAGATTTAATATCTAGTCAGAACCCCTTACAAAGCACTCTTAGATTTACACCCGATACACCTGCAATAATTACTACTTTTGATACAGTAGCAGCAGCAGATGTTTTAAATATTCTTCCAAATGAAATCAAAGATACTCTTACTTATGACATTAAAATGAAAGACTTCAGAAATGAAGAAGGACGTACATTATATTATGAGTTTGCTCAAAGACTAAAAGAAACAAACATAGAAAGAGATGTAAATGATCTGATAAACTCTAGAAATTGGTTAAGTAAATTTGGAGGAGAAGAAAAAGGTGGAAGCACTGTTATGGGAGAAAGAGGAAAGGAAACAAACGAAGCTCTACACGAACTTGAAGCTTTAATAAGAATGTATTGGGATGTTGTTACGGAAGAACTTGTAAACGAAAACGAAGATTTCTTGGATTCTTTTATAAACGAAAACGAAGAAAGCTTACTGGAAGTACTTAGGACACAACAAGAATCAATATTACTAGGAGACGAAACAATAAGAGAAGTAACACCTTTAAAATTAAAAATTAAATAAAATTATAAAAACAAACAATCAAAATTTATGGCGAATTCATACGTGGAATATTCAAATTCGGGAACAAATATTAACGAACTACAACAAGCTGTATTTAGCTACAGTCTAATAGACGTTTTAAACGCAAACGACATAAAAGCTTTTGCAATAAAATCGGATGGCAGCAAGCAGCAACTTACTATTATCTCAAGAGATGCGACGGCTAAAACAGTAACACTATCACAAGTTCCCTCTACTATTAGTTCAATAAGTAAAGTTAGGATTTACAGGCAAACAACTTCAGATGCTTTAGTAGACTTTGTAGATGGTGCAAGGCTAACCGAGAGGGATCTCGACACAGCTTACAAGCAAGGACTGTTTGTTGCTCAAGAAGTATCGGAAGATGCAGCAGCTATTGGGACCACGAGTACCAACAACTTAACCTTACAAGGAACTACTAGCGTTACTGACTTAACGGCTAGCGGAACTTTAACGGCTAGCGGAACAACAACACTAACAAATCTGACTGCTACAGGGGTAGTAAGTCTTCCTTCAAACACAAACCTAAGTCTTAATAATTTAACAACAACAGGAACAGTTCAAATACCATCAGGCACACACGCTAATCATTTTTATAGAGAGGGAACTTGGACTGTTGGAGTTGAAAATGGAACACTAAGCTCAACATCATCGCTTGTCACCTTTACAAAGATAGGAAGGCTTGTTCATTTTACAGGACACGCAAACAACTTTAGTGATACTACTACAGCTTCGCAACTTAAACTAACAGGGTTGCCTTATGCTCCTGCTATCGGAATGGTTGCAGGTACAGCTATGTGGAGGAATGTGGATGCAGATAGCCGATATGGAAATTGTTTTGTTTCTACATCAAGTAAAATAGAATTTTATGGAGACTCTCAAAATGACGGCTACTTACCTCTTTATTATAGCTATTTAGATGGAACATCTTCAGAAGTTTTCTTTAGTGGAACTTATATAACTTCATAATAGAAATGAACAATCAATTTACGACTCCCACAGTAGGTGTTTTAGGACTTCTCGCCAACATAACACTTAACGACGTAAACGAGATATTAGCTGTACTAGTAGGTGCTGCTACTCTCATTTACATGATCTTAAAGATAGTATCAGAAATACGTAAAAAGAATAAGTAACTATATGGATATTAGTAACATGACTACTGAGGAAAAAGACGACTTCCTCAAGAACATCACAGTTGATTGGATGATAAATCAAGTGCAATCAGGAGAAGCTACGCCTTCCCTTGTGAACTGCATCAGACAATATCTAAAAGACAATGGCGTTCATTCCTCAATCAAACACGACAACCAAATGCAAGACCTTGTTAGCATTCTTCCTTTTAAAGACGAAGAAGAGAATGAAGGAGAAGTAGCTAACGGCTAACACATACATGTCTTCTCAAGAACCTATTCCCGAAGAACTAAAAGACTTTAGGAATTTTTTATACCTCGCTTGGAAGCATCTTAATCTACCAGACCCCACAGACATCCAATATGAAATTGCAGACTGGATGCAAAACGGATCAAGACGAGCAGTCATCCAAGGCTTTCGAGGTGTTGGTAAGTCCTGGATATGTTCAGCATACGTTGTCCATCAACTACTTCTAGACCCTTCAAAAAACATTCTTGTCTGCTCTGCAAGTAAAACAAGAGCGGATGACTTCAGTACCTTTACTCTGAGACTCATCCACGAAATGCCAATACTTAAACCCCTTATCCCTTCAGCTACACAAAGATTTTCAAAGATAAGTTTTGATGTTGGTCTTGCTCCTGCAAGTCATGCTCCGAGTGTTAAGTCACTAGGCATATCCTCCCAACTTACAGGTAGCAGGGCTGACATCATTGTTGCGGATGACGTAGAAGTTCCCAACAACTCGGCAACACAGGGCATGAGAGACAAATTGGGTGAGCAGGTAAAGGAGTTTGAATCGATACTCAAACCTGACAAGGACTCCAAAATCGTCTTTCTAGGAACTCCACAGTGCGAAGACTCCCTCTACAATAAACTACTTGAGAGAGACTACACTGCGAGTATCTGGACTTGCAAATATATTACTCCCGAAAAGAATGAAAAGACATACTTCGGAAGGGTGAGTCCACTCTGCGTGTCGAAAGAAAAAGAAGGTAAGTCTACTGAGCCACTTAGGTTTAGTGAACTGGACTTAATGGAGCGAGAAGTAAGCTATGGCAAAGCAGGTTTTGCAATGCAGTTTATGTTGGACAGTAGGCTGTCTGATGTTGATCGCTATCCGCTAAAGATAAACGACTTACTTGTAATGGACATCGATGATGAGTTAGCACCAGAGAAAGTAGTATGGGCGCAAAGTCCAGACCTCATCTGGGGAGGCGATGTCCCTAATGTTGGCTTCACTGGTGACAGGTTCTACAGACCGATGAAGCAAGTTGGAGACATGATCGAATACACAGGATCGGTAATGTCTATAGACCCATCAGGAAGAGGACGAGACGAAACTTCTTGGGCCATTGTCAAAATGCTCAATGGTTATCTATACGTTCCCGACGCAGGTGGTATGCAAGGTGGTTATGGTGAAGATGTTCTGAAGATCCTTGCGATGAAAGCAAAGAAACACAAGGTCAACTACATCATAGTTGAAAGTAACTTTGGAGATGGCATGTTTAGTGAACTGTTTAAACCTTTTCTTGGTAAAGTTCATCCATGCACAATAGAAGAAGTTCGCCACAGCATACAAAAAGAAAAAAGAATTATCGACACACTTGAACCAGTTATGAGTCAGCACAAACTTGTAGTCTCTCCTGATGTAATTAGAAATGACTTTAGCTCGGCTCAGAACTACCCACTTGAATCACAACTCAAATACCAACTCATGTATCAGCTTTCCAGAATCACTAGAGACAGGGGAGCAATCACCCACGATGACAGACTTGATGCTCTTGCTATCGCTGTTGCTTATTGGGCAGAACAAATGTCTCAAGATGCAGAAAGAAAGATAGCAGACAGACAAGAAGATTTACTTAACCAAGAACTACAAAAGATGGCTGACAGCTACTTTGGTAATAAGAAGAATCACAGAAATAGCCCTAACTGGCTCTAGGATCAACGAGGTGGGCTTAGAATTACTTCTTGCTCACATGATACCATTTTTAACTAACGACGATTTGTAGAGGAAATATGAAGGACATTAAAGAAAACCTGTTTAAAGCACAGGAACACATTAGCAGTGCAATAGAACATATTAACGAACTTGAGAAGCTAAAGGAAAAACCAAAAACAATTCCCTTCCCAACAAACAATATCCCCAGAGAAGACCTTAATGTTGGTATTTGTGTTGGACATAGTAGAAAGGGAGACACAGGGGCAGTCAGTTGCGGAGGTATCAACGAGTGGACATATAACAAAAAGGTTGCTGAATACCTCAAGTCAGATCTACAGGAGTACGGAATTGCTTCTTTTGTTGTAGATGACTACGGAGGAACCTACGGATCTTATGTGTCTTCGATGAATTGGCTTGCAAAACATCTAAAACAACAAAAGGCTTCAATAGCCATAGAACTTCACTTCAACGCTGCTGCAAGCGACAAAGCAAACGGAATGGAAATGTTACACTGGCATACATCTAGGATAGGACTAAGCCTTGCAGAGTATGTCCTACAGGGTTGTAGAAGATATTTTCCCCTAGCAAAAAACAGAGGAGTTAAAGGTATTGGCAAGGGATCACGAGGAGCAACCTTTCTTAGACTTCCTACAATGCCTTGCATTATCACTGAACCCTTTTTTGGAAGTAACTGGCAGGACTGGATAATGTTCGCAGATCAGGAGTCAACTCTAAGCCAAGCCATAGCTCTTGGCGTTAAACAATGGGCAGATGAGCATATCCTATAAACCAAGACAAATAACCATAGGTGGTCAAAAGTACAAAATCGTTTATCAGAAAAATCTAGAAGACTTTGGAACCCTCGACGTAGACAAAAAGATCATTACAGTAAGGGAGAACCTAAGTACACAGGAAAGGCTCGATACAATCCTCCACGAAGCCTATCATGCCTCTCTAGCACTCTCAGGTCTTAGTTACCTCCTAGATGACGAAAACAAAGAAGAAGCCCTCGTAAGAGCCTTTGATAGTATCCTTCTCCCAGTTATCAAAAAGGAACTCAAGAAAATACAAAAAACAAAGGGAAATTAATTCTGTTACATATATGATAAAGGGGGGATTATAGGGGGGTCAAAAAACCATTACTTATATAGAAATCAGTAATTATGATTGTAAGATAAGTAAACCTAATTTAATATAAGTAATAAAGAAGTTAGGAGTAAGTTATTTTAAAATAGTTATAGAGTATAACTTTAAGTATACTTAGTATTAGGCATAAGAGTTACTTAACAACATGTTAAATGTGGGGGTTTAAGTAAGTTTTAAGTTAGCTATCTCCAGACTACCTTCTCCAAACTAATACCTTTTATTTTTGGTAAAAAAATGTGAAGGGGTATACGTATATACGAAATCAAAAAATTCCCCCAAATGCGCCTCCCCTTTTCAAATTTTGCATGCTAATTGTCATCTTTTTGTCACTTGGTGGGGATTATGTTAAAAAACTCCTGATATATAAACAATCTCCACAAGATGTTGGATCTTGTGTGTTAACTTTTTAGCTTGTTCTTTGTTTTATTTTGACTGGTTGCTTCGCTTCTTTTTTCGCTCGTTTATTTTTATTATCGGGGGTTTTTGTTTTTATGAATAAAATTTAATTAAATTCTTTTTGATTATTCTTTTAGTTAATATATTAGTTAATTTGTCTTATTGTTGAAATACACAAAAAAACTAACCAAAAAAAAACAAAGTGAAAACAACACACCATAAAAAAACTACCAGTATTACAGAAAAATTAATCTTCGGATTCATGAATTGTTTAATTATTTACAGTTTATTGTTTCTGACTTACTTACTTCATAAACTGGTAGTTTTGATACACTCAATGTAAGTTGACTGGTTGCCCTCATCAATTAAATAATGATGGGGGTAATTAGTCAGGTTATAATGAAAAAAAATAATCCTGAGATAAAATAATAATAACAAATAAATAAACTAACCAAAAAAAACTAACCATCATGGAAACTACCACTATTAACACGCCAAAAGTTCACAATATGACTTCATCAAATGGGAATAAGATTGCTAATCAATTTGTAATCGAATTGGGAATTGATGAGGAAATATTCCAAAGTTATAAAACAATCATTGCTCATAAAAAAGGTGCAGAGATAACTTTGGATTCTGATTATTGGGACTATTCAAGAACCACTTCAAAATATAGAAACGCTTTTCTTGATATGACAACGCAAGAAATTAAGCAAGGAATCAAAAGTGGCTCTATTAAGCTTGAAAAATTAAATGGTGCTAATCATTACGCTTAGTAAATAGAAGACAGCCTATCAGGTTTAATTACTTGATGGGCTGTATTCAGTTTATTAATAAAACTGATCTTAAAATAAATAGGCCCGGCCTGGCGGAGATAAAAACAAATAATAATAAATAAATAATAATAATAATATGAAAACTACCAAAAAAATAACAGTTAATGATATAATACAATGGGAGCTTGAATCTCTCAAAAATGCTATTGGATGCGAGTTGCCTTTACATGATGACATGCTTGAAAATAGTTGTAGTGAGGAGTTGCGAGAACTTCTTAAACCGCTTGATGAGTCCGATAGAAATTATCTTATTCAAGATATGATCTTACATGGCAGAGAGTTAAATATCTTTGGAGACAAGGGGGATATTAAATTAGTTATAGGGGAGATAGAATCTCAATTTGAAGACCCTATAAACGATTTAGAAGATCCAAACGATCACACAATAAACGGAGATCTTGTTTATACTAGATTCGAGGGAGCTTCTTTTGATGTAGATTTAAAAGGTTTAAAGGAGGCAATAGAAGACTACTATGCTTAAACTTAAAAACAACAATACATCTTTAGAGACTACAAACGCTTTCCGTTTATTAATAAAAAGTTATGACAAGGAAGCAAAGAAGCTCACAAAAGAAGAAGCAAAAAGGAAACTTAATCGCCTGGATAAGTCTTTGACAAATTTATATAATAACTATTGTCTGAGCGTACATCATTTTAAACTTCTTGATGATATGATTTTTGATCGATTAGTAAAAATTGATCTTAGATAAATTAATTAAAATACATCTAAACCATTAAAAAGATCTTAGAAAATTAATTTTTTAAGGTCTTTTTTTTGTCTTTAGAAATCCCTAAAAACGTAACTTTTTAACATTTCCTTGGTTTTTGATTATATTACCGAGCTTTCTATTATTATAGGGTTTTGTAACATTCCAAAGAATTTCTGGAATATTAATTTATTTTTTTTTTATTGATTAAAATTTTTTTAGTGCTTTATTAAATTATTATTATTAAAAGAAAACTAACCAAAAAAAACTAAAACAAAATGAAAAACGAACCATTTAATTATTATATACTGAATCCGTCTGGTCTTTATTATAGAGGAACATGTTATGGCGATGAGAGAGACTGGACAAAAGAGAAGAGAAGTTGGGTGGATGATGCTTATACTTATTCTTTAAACGGAGCTTGGAAAAAAATTTGTAAATTTCCAGAAATGTTTGATGGGTGCGAAGTAGTCCATATTGAAGACCTTTAAAGCCTTCGAGAGTGTAATATTCAAAGTTTTCCTTACCGATTACCTTGGCTATTGTATTCTAGAAGCCTTTAAAAGCTTAACCATTAACTAAAAACTACTAAACCAAAAAAAAACAAAGTGAAAACAAAACCAATACTATTAAACCAGACGCAAAAAGTTGGAAGCAATTCTAGAATTTGTCTCTGGAATAGAAAACTAAACGACGCAGGGTTTCAAAGTGGAACCCCGATTAAGATAGAAGCCATCAATGGTGTTATAAAAATAACAAAAGACCAGAACGCAAAACGCAAGGTTTCAAAAGTTATTAATCATGGCAATGAGTTGCCAGTCATTGATCTTAAAACTACTAAAGCTCTTCCACTTGCTGAGATGTTCTCACAAGGTGACAAGGTTAGTGTTAACATTGCAAGCGGTCTTATTGAGATTAAAAAAAGGGAGGAGGTATAAACTTATGGCTGTTAAAAAAATTAAAGTATCAAAAGCTGTGTTTCTTCCTTCCTATGTAAAATGGGCATCTCAAACAAAAGACACTGAGAAGCTTAATAAATTGATGGACGAGTTAAAAGAGATCGGAGAGTGGATCGATTGGGCTGAGAGAGAATTAAGTAAAGAATTAAGGGAGGAGGTATCAAAATGAAAATCAAAATTTTAGTTAAACATAACCAATTACCCTGTTACGAAAGTTTCTTCTTAGAAAAACAAAAGCATTTAGTCGCTAATGCTTTTAAAGATCATCGAAAGGCTTTAAGAATTGTTAATGCATTGAACAAGGGTGGGACAAAGGCTGATTTTGTAATCGTTCCAGAATCAGCAGCAGAGCTTAATCGAATTATCTCTAAAGGTTTAATGATGGCAAAGAGAATTTGGCATTTTTCAGATATTAAACCCTCAAAGGCAAAGTCTGAAGCAATAAAAAGATGGCGGAATATTATTGATTTTGGTTCCGTCTCTAATTTACGTAAAAGATTGCATAAATAATTCTAAAAAACCTTGGTTTTATTCAAAAAATAATTCCAAGGTTTTTTTTGTCTAAATTTAAAAAATGAAAACGAACTGGAAAGATGCAATTAATTATTAGTGATCAAAGAGAAACATTTGGGGATTTCGTGGAAGCAAGGTGGCAATTAAAAGATCCAGGATATAGTATAAAGGCTATTGAAAAGGCTCTTGAAAGAGAGGGATATTGGCTAGTGGGTTTCTACGATGAAAAGGGAAATGATGCCACTCAAAAAGATACTAGTGGCTCCCTTCTTCTTGATCCTATTTGCTTTGCCAAATGTGCCTGTGGCTTTGACAACAAACTTTTTCACTTCAAGTGGACTGGATTAAAGTGTCAGGGATGTGGGGATTACTACCCAAAAATAAAATTCATATTAACTAAAAAACAAATAAACCAATAAACATAAATAACAACACTATGAAATTAAGAACCAAACATTTCGTCGGAAATGAAGAAGAACTATCAGAGCGATTAATAAAAAGCATTTCGAAATTCACAGGGTGGAGTCGAGATAAAATATTAAATGGCTCGGAACACAAAACAGTATTTTGGAGAAAGATAGCTTGTTACGTGTTAATGGAAAAGTTTTACTGGACTAATCAAGCAGTTGCGGATCTTTTCGATTACGATGTGTCGAACGCTTGGGCTCAACATCAATGGGTAAAAAGAAAAGCAGATAATCAGGATACAGCCTTCGAAGTTGTTCCTTACATCAATCAACTTTATCATGATTTGACATTATAAATAATTATAATGATGTTGACTAGATTCATTACCAAGTTTAGAATCTATCGGGTATTATAATAATAAAAATTAAAGAGAGACATTGGGCTTTCAAAGTAGGTTTAATATTGGTAGTTTTCCCTACTTTCCAGTGTCTCTCTTTTTTGTGATTTGATTATTTAAGAAAACTGTAATAATGTAACAGATTAAATTAGTACTAATAATAACTACCAAATAAAGAAAGGAGAACTACCAAATGGCTACCAGAAAAAACGGCAATAAATTTTTAGCGGATTTTATGGTAAAAAATACACGCTATCGGAAACAATTTGATTCTGAAATTGAGGCAAAAGAATATGAAACAAATGTCAGAGCAAAGCTTCACAGAGGAGAACGAATTGACAAGGATGATAAAAGATTAGAGCCTATGACGATTTCGCAAATGTTTACAAAGGTAGTCTTAAATGTGTGGCAAGGAAAAGCGAACGAGCCAACAGCATTGCAGCACATTTCTATGATTGAAAGGTTTTTTGGATCAAAGAGATTAGCACATACGATAGACATCAATGACCTGGATAACTTCCATCTTCATTGCAAGGAACTAGGGAACTCACCTGCTACAATTCGATTGAAGTTTGCGACTATTTCAAGAGCATTTGGTTTTGCTTTTTCGAGAAATTGGATTCCAAAAAAAGTTCTTATGCCAGAGCTTGAGAAGGTAAACAACGAAAGGAATGTCTATTTCAGTGATGAAGAAGAGGCAGATATATTAGAGTACCTCGAGGAAATAGGTGATGATTATTTTGCAGATTTTTTCATGTGGCAGATCGACACAGGAATGAGGCCAAGTGAGGCGAGAAGAATAAGTGCTGACCAAATAAGACATGATGATTATTTAGGTTGGGTTGTGGAACTAAAATCAGGAGAAACAAAGAATACAGAACCTCGTAAGATTCCTCTTACAAGACGAGCTTACATTGCTTATCGAAATCACTATAAAAAGGGAAAGATGTGGGAGCATTGGACAAAGGAGAGAATCAGAACAGTATGGGACAAGGTAAAGAAGGCACTTGGAAAAGAAAAAGACAGGGATTTTATTTTTTATCTTTGTAGGCACACTTGTGGCTCAAGACTTGTACAAAGAACTGGTAACATTGCATTAACAAAGAAGTGGTTAGGTCATAAAAGAATTGAGCAGACTCTTCGGTATGCACACCTAAATGATCATAGTTTATTGAGTGGACTCAAGGTGCTAGAATATGGTATCTTGTGTGATGACAAAAAGGTGACAAATTTGTCAACATTTACTGACAAAACTAACAATTTTAGAAAGGGATCTAAAGCAAGCTAGAAGCCTTATGTCACAAAGGATACAAGTTAAATGCGGCTGTGGTGAAATTGGTAGACACGCCAGATTTAGGTTCCAGTGTTTCTTTCTGTCATCTCTGTACTCCTTGCTCCGCAAAGCTTTGTCACCTAACAAACATAAAAAACTTAGTCTCATAAAAACTGTTGCCAACTGACAATCAGGTGACAAAAAAGAATTATGTTAGAACAATCTGATTTAAACAACGAGATGACCGAGATAGGTATTGGTCGCTTCAATGCACAAAATGAAAGTGCAAGAAAGTACAATCAAAGTTCTCGAAGTTCAGCAGGTCAACGATTGATGAGAAAGCTCCTTCCAGAATTTAATCGAAGGGTGGAGGAACTTTTAAAACCAAAGCAGGGTAGACCAACAAGATGGCTCGTTGATCTTAAAAAATACGATTCAAAGAAGATTGCATTCCTTACTTTGAAGACAGTTCTCAATGGCATTCCATACAAGAAGACAATGGCTTCCATGAGCTACGCTGTAGGCAAAGCAATCGAAAATGAAATCAGATGTACATTCCTTGTTCGCACCAATGAAAGAGGCGAAGGAATAATAAAGGGAGCAAAAACAAGAAGCGGAAAAGTATCTATACTTCGTCATGTTCAACTTAGCATGAAGCATGAGGAAGAAAAAAGAGGTATGGAAAACTTTGAGCCTTGGTCAAAAAGAGATCGGATTTCTTGTGGAACAGTTTTGATTGAACTGCTTCGAGTTTCTACAGATCTTATTGAATATGTTTACATACGTGAGAAGCAAAGAAAACGAGCAACAAGATATGTGACAGCTACAAAGATTACATTGGACTGGATTGAAAACTTTAATAATTACAGAGCATTGCTTGAGCCTTTTTGGATGCCCATGACTGAACCTCCTGATGATTGGAAAAACATTTGGGAAGGTGGTTATCGTACTGAGGGGACATCTCTTCCAAAGCTTCCATTTATAAAGACACCTGACAAAAAGTTTTTAAGAGAGATAGACAGCAGGGAGTTTGAGGTTCCAATGGAGGCAGCTAATTTAATTCAAAGAACTCCTTGGGAAATCAATGAAAAGGTTTTGGATGTTGTAGAGTGGGCTTGGCGAAATAATGTTCCGATTGGTTCAACTATTGTTAGCCAAGAGGATGAAGATAAACCTCCCTTTCCAAAGGATGCACATGAGAACAAAGAAATAAAAAAGCAGTGGAACCAAATGGCAGCAGGGGTTCACAAAAGAAACAGATCAACTAGATCTAAGAGAATACTTTGCGGAACCATTATACATCTAGCTAGAAAGTTTAAGGGGGAAAGATTTTGGACTCCTGTTAACACTTGCTTTCGTGGAAGAATTTATGCAATCCCTTCTTTTTTAAACGTACAAGGCACTGATCTTACTAGGGGTCTGATGCAGTTTGAAAGAAGCGAGCGAGTCAGGAACAAGAAGGAAGCAAGATGGCTTGCGATACATGGAGCAAATTGTTGGGGATATGATAAAGTCACTTTAGATGAACGTGAGCAGTGGGCTTATGATAATGCTGAGATGATTATACGCATCTCAAACGATCCAACAAGAAACACTGAATGGATGGATGCCGATGGAAATGGTTGTTTTCAGTTCCTTGCTTTTTGTTTTGAGTGGGCAGAGTTTTTACGTGAAGGAAAACTAAAGACCAAACTTCCCTGCCCGATGGATGCAACTAACAATGGTCTACAAATTTTATCAATACTAACTCGATGTGATTATGGATGTGTTGCAACTAATGTTATCCCAACAAACAAACCTGCCGATATTTATGATGTTGTTAGACTGCGAGTTGAGAGTTATTTACGTGAGGACGCAGCAAGTAATCATCCTTTTGCACAAACTTGGCTTGACTACGGAATATCCAGAAAGACAACAAAAAAGAGTGTAATGTGCTACTCATACTCACTTACTATGTATTCAAACCGACAGTATATATTAGACTGGTTTGAGGATAAAATTCATGCAGACAGTTGCCCCTCACCTTTTGATTTATCAGAGTATTATAAAGCTGTTCACTACCTCGCTGTTAAAGTCTGGGAAGCAATCGAGGAGATTTTAGATTTACCAAAGCAATGTATGCACTGGTTCCAAGAAGTATGCAACATTGTTACAGCAGCCGAAAGACACCTTGAATGGAGGACTCCTTCTGGCTTTGTAGTAAAACAAGATTATAAAAAATTAAAAGAGAACAATGTAAAGACTTGGATTACAGGGGAAGCAGTGCATGTTCGTTTCACTGAGGATTCAGATAAGATTTCACCAAAGGCAATGATGCTTGGTGTAGCTGCTAACGTAGTCCACTCAATGGATGCCAGTCTTCTGCACGATGTGACTGTAGCTGCCAACAAAGAAGGTATTTATGATTTCGCAATGATACACGACAGCTTTGGAACGCACTGCAAACACAGCGATAAGTTAGCCAAAGTAATTCGTGAGCAAGCAGTAAAAATGTTTACTCCTGACTTACTCCTTGACTGGCTCAATCAAATAAAAGAACAGAATCCTGATTTAGAATTTCCTGATCCTCCGAAGTATGGCGAAGCTGACATTTCGCTCATCAAGGACAGTCTCTATTTCTTTTCCTAATCATTGAAAAGGAAACAAAAAAAAACAAATAACCAAAGGTATAAAAAATAATATGAAAAGTATAAAACTAACAACACCAATCGGGAAGGCTATCTACCCTAAATTTCAACCTGACTACTACTTCGCAAAAAAGCATGGAGAGTACAGTTGTAAGCTTCATGTATCCAAGGAGGACTTTGAAGCATTTTCAAAGCAGGTGGATGAGCATGTAGAAAAGGCTTATGAAGCTGAATGTGACAAGCAAGGTAAAAAGGTTCGTAGAGCAGTCCAGATTCCTTTAAAGATAACGGAAGAAGGTGATTACGAAATCAGAACAAAGCAACCTGCAAAGGTAGAAACTTCCAAAGGTGATATAGAGTTCTCAGTAGCTCTTTACGATAGCAAAGGACAGAAGCTATCACCTGATACCAACGTAGGCAGTGGTTCGCTTGTACGTTGCAACGTCGAACTTTCAACTTGGTTTGTCTCCTCACTTGGATTTGGATACACCCTTAGACTCAAGGCAGGACAAATCATAGAACTTGTTGAATATAGTGGAGGTAAAAAAGATGATGGCTTCAGTTCAGTTGATGGGGGTTATATTGCAGAAGAAGAGTATAATGGCGATGAAGAAAGCAAAAAAGATAATAAAGCACAGTCGGCAGAGGTTCCGTTCTAAGTTTGAAAGAGACACAGCCCTCTCCCTGCGAAGGGAGGGGGTAGACTTTGAATACGAAACTATGAAGATTAAATTTAAACGCCTTTGCGTCTATACTCCTGACTTCATTTTTCCTAACGGAGTAATAATTGAAGCCAAGGGATACTTTAAGCCAGAAGATAGGACTAAGCATTTGCTTATCAAATCTCAAACGGAACATTCGATTAGATTCTTGTTCCAGAATGCATATAACACGCTATCAAAAAACAGTAAAACTACCTATGCAGATTGGTGTGATCGTTATGGTTTTTTGTGGTGTCACAGAAAGATACCAACGGAATGGACACAGCCTTTGTAGAAACTGGTTTACCTTGCCCTGAGTGTGGTAGCAGTGATGCTCTTGCAGTCAATGAAGATGGAAGCTCAAAGTGTTTTAGCTGTGGCACGTTTGACCCTATTGGAAACAGCGAAAGAATTTATGATAAAGACATGACAAAAAAAACTACCGAAAAATTAAACCCAAATGGTTTTCTTAGAGGAGAAGCTCTACCTATTGCACGAAGGGGAATACATTTGGATACTTGTAAAAAGTACTCATACCATGTTGGCAAAGATGAGTATGGGAATACAGTTCACATTGCTAACTACTACAACAAGGATGGAGGGCTTATAGGACAAAAGCTTAGAGATGCTGATAAAGATTTTCATGTTAAGGGAAAAGTGCATGATACTTTTTTTGGTCAGCATCTTTGGAAGACTGGAGCAAACAACAAGCTACTGGTTTGTGAGGGCGAAATTGATGTACTTACAATGTCACAATTACAACAAAACAAGTACCCTGTGGTTGGTATAGGTGGAGCATCATCAGCAAAATCATTATTCAAGAAGCAGCTAAAGTGGCTTGATAGCTTTGAGAGAGTTGTCTTGATGTTTGACGAAGACGAAGCAGGAAGAAAAGCAGTTGAAGATGTAGTCAGCATACTCCCTCCTGGTAAAGCTTATGTTGCTAGACTCAACGGAAAAGATCCTAACGAACTATTAATGAAAGGTAGAGGAGAGGACGCAGTTAAATCTTTTTGGGATGCAGAAAAGTGGAGTCCAGTAAGTATTATAGATAGCAGTTCTTTGTTTGATAAAATATCACAAGCCAAAGTAAATGACTCAATACGCTATCCCTTTTCGTGTCTTAATAATCTGACAAGAGGTCTACGCAAATCTGAAATTGTTACGTTCGCAGCAGGAAGTGGTATAGGAAAAAGTCAAGTTTGTAGGCAGATAGCTCACCACATACTAACTACTACTGAAAGCAAGGTTGGATACATAGCTCTTGAAGAGTCAGTAGAAAGAACAGCACAAGGTATACTTGGAATAGAATTAAAGAAGCTTCTGCATCTTGATAATTTCAAAGTGGATGAGGAGTACAGGCAAGGCTTTGAAAGAACTTTGGGAACTAAGAGATTATTTTTTTATGATCATTGGGGAAGCCTAGATCCTGACAAGATTATTTCTGATGTACGTTTCATGGCTCAAGCAATGGATATAGAGTACGTCGTTTTAGATCACGTAAGCTTGGTTGTAAGTGGTCTAACAGATAGTGAACTAGGATCTGAACGAAGAGCGTTAGATGTTATTATGACTAGGCTCCGCTCACTTGTTGAGGAAACTGGAATAGCTCTTATACTTGTTAGTCATTTAAAAAGACCAGAGGGAAAGGGACACGAAGAGGGAGCGACAGTAAGTCTAGCTCATCTTAGGTCATCGGCCTCCATTGCACAGCTTTCGGATATTGTTTGTGGGCTTGAAAGAAGTCAGCAAGATCCAGACCCAGACAAGGCACATTTAACGACACTTAGAGTTTTGAAGAACCGATTTAGTGGGGAGACTGGAATAGCAGGACACATTCACTACGACACAACCACTGGAATACTAACAGATGCAGACAAAGAAAACCCTTTTTAGTAATGTGGATACTACCAAAGAAACTATTAACCATCTTTCGCTCTGCTCTGGATACGAAGGTATCGGCCTTGGGCTTAGAAGAATCTTCCCGAATGTTCGAGAGATATGTATGGTGGAGAGGGAAGCTTTCAACGTCGGCAACTTGGTTCACAAAATGCAAGAGGGAAAACTGGATCAAGCACCTATTTGGACTGACATTCGCACGTTCCCTTTTCGAAAATTTTGTGGACTGGTGGACATCGCAAGTGGAGGTTTCCCGTGTCAGCCCTTTAGCTCTAATTCAAAACGCAAGTCAGACCGAGATGAGCGACACTTGTATCCCTTTATCGAAAATGGAATTAGAGAATGCAGACCTTCCCTTGTTTTCTTGGAAAACGTCGAAGGAATTATTACGACAAAAACAAGTGAGGGAGAACCTGTTCTCAGATATGTCCTTAGAAGCTTGGAAGCGTTGGACTATATCTGTGAAGCAGGAATATTCTCTGCGTCTGAAGTTGGAGCATCCCATCACCGAAGAAGAGTATTCATTCTGGCCTACTCCAGACGTAGCACAGGCACAGAAGGTATCAAACAGGCCCAACTACGGACAGTTAGGACTAGCAAACCATCCTTACGTTCATGGCTCTTTTGTTCAGAGGGAGAAATCCAAGAAGGACAGAAAGGGGGAAGAGAAACCTTTCCATCCTCACCACAAAGCCCTCAAAAGAAATGGGAAAGACTACGAACTTCTAAACGCAGGTTGGGTAGAGCAAATGATGGGACTTCCAACAGGGTGGACAGACTTCGGACTCTTGGGGCAGGAGTTGTCCCACAAACAGCAGAACGAGCATTTAGAATCCTCTCAAAAAAATTAATAGAAAGAATAAAATAATATGCAATACAAATATAGATTCGTCATAGCTGACATAGAAACAAACGCCATAGAAAACTTCACAACTCTGGACTGTCCTATCAAGTTCCATTGTATCTCCATACTTGATACTGACACACTTGAGATGCACGAGTTCAATACAGATAGAGGAAACATTGAAGAAGGTATTAAAATGCTAGAGCAGTCCAGATACGTTTGTGGACACAACTTCATAGGTTTTGATGCTCCCTGCATTGAAAAGGTTTACGGAGTTAAGTTGAATGTAATTGTTGATACCATGCTTATGTCTAAGTTCTTTTGTCGTGACATCGCTATTACTGATAAGAAACGTGAAAACTTTCCTTCGGCTCTTGTAGGTAAACATAAACTGGAAGCTTGGGGTTGGAGACTTGGAAACTTTAAAGGTAACTACTCAAAGCAAGAAGGAGCTTGGGATACTTTTAATCCTGAGATGCAACAGTATTGTTCCCAAGACGTAAAACTTACTTTTGATCTATACAAACACCTTATCAAAAACAGTGTGTCACGAAACGCATTGGAACTTGAACACAGTTTTGCAAGACTAATAAGAACACAAGAGCTAAATGGTTTTCCTTTTGACGTAGAGAAGGCAGAGCAGCTTGCAAAAAAACTTTCTGTACGCAGGGTGCAGATTGAGAAAGAGATGCAAGAAATCTTTCCTCCAAAGGTTGAGAAGATGAGAAGTGTCACTGGATGGAAGGTAGAAGTAGAGGGGATTGAATACACAGGAGAGACTAAGATCGCACTGAGGATGCAACTAAAGAAGGCAGGTTTGAAACAGAACATATCTGATCTTGCAGAGAAGATGGGAAATAAAGTCAGGACTACTCCTTTCAATCCTGGATCTAGAGATCAGATAGCAGAAAGACTTATGGAACAAGGTTGGGTTCCAAAAGCATACGAAGGCAAAAGACCTGAGATAAACGAGACAGTTTTAAAACAGATAAATACAAAGGAGTCACTGAAGATACTTGAATATCTGTTAGTGCAAAAGAGACTTGGCATGTTGGCTGAAGGAAAAAACTCTTGGCTTGGATGCGTTACAAAGAAAGGAAGGATACATGGAACTGTTAGTACTGTTGGAACAATCTCTGGCAGGTGTTCGGCATCTCGTCCTAACCTTCAACAAATTCCTTCGGTTCGTGCTGAGTATGGCAAGGAGTGCAGAGAAATGTTCAAAGCACCAAAGGGAAAGGTTCTCTGCGGAGCCGATGCGTCTTCTCTCGAATTAAGATGTCTTGCTTCGTACCTTTATCAATTTGATAGTGGTAAGTTTGCAAGAGAAATACTCGAAGGTGACATCCATCAGGTGAATGCAGACATACTCGGTATAGACAGAAGTGATGCCAAGACCTTCATATATAGCCTTATATACGGAGCTTCAAACCAGAGACTTGGTGAAGCAGTTGGCAAAGGAATGAAAGAAGGAAAGAGACTTCGAGACACATTCATGTCAAAGATGCCTGCTTTTAAAAAATTACTAACTGCTGTTGAAAGATCGGCAGAGACTAACGGACACATAAAAGGAATTGATGGAAGGATTATAGAGATGAGGTCAAAGCACTCTCTCCTTAACTTCCTACTCCAAAGTTGTGGAGCCATCATAATGAAACAATCACTTATCGAGTTTGCTAAACTTGCAAAGCATCCCTATGAAATGCATGCAAATGTCCATGATGAAGTTCAGTTCTCCTGTCTTGAAGAACACGCACAGGACTTAGGACAAACTTATGTAGCTGCAATAATTCAAGCAGGGAAAGTTTTAGATATTAAATGTCCCTTGGATGGTGATTTTAAAATTGGAAACAACTGGGCAGATACACACTAATAATTATGAACAAAAGAATAGCAGCAATAGATGGAGATATGATTGTCTACCGAGCAGGGTTTGCTTCGGAGCAGGAGATAAAATGGGAAGATGATATATGGACACTTCACAGTTCTGAGGCAGACATGAAAGTGATTGTACAAGACATGATCGATTACTCAGTTGACCAAACAAAGTCAGACGATTATGTCATGGTATTTTCGGATGCTCGTAACTTTCGTTACAACGTCTTTCCTGATTACAAGGCAAACAGAAAGAACAAAAGAAAACCTCTTGGTATTGCTTCAATAACTCAGTGGGCTTTTGAAAACCACAACGGAGTACGTAAAAACAACCTAGAAGCAGATGATGTGATAGGCATGCTCTGCTGCTCCAATGACAACTATGTTGCAGTCAGTGGTGATAAGGACTTCGGAACTCTTGATTGCGAGTGGTTTAACTTTCTTACAGCAGAGACAAGTTACACGACAACTGAAGAAGCAGATTACAATCACCTTGCACAAACCCTTTCTGGAGATACAGTCGATGGTTTTTCGGGAGCCAAGGGTATTGGAAGTGTGACAGCAAACAAACTATTAGATAAGCATGGAGCTACTTGGGAAACAGTAGTTGATGCTTATGAATCAAAAGGACAGACAGAAGAAGATGCTTTGATGAATGCAAGGTTGTCTTACATTCTGAGAAGTCCAAAAGAATATAACGAAAAAGAAGGAGAAATAAGACTATGGACACCAACGAAAAAATAAACGAACTTCCTGATAGCGGAGAACGCACTGAATTTGAAACAGGATCAGTGAGAGATTCAATGAAAGGTAAAGGTTTTCCTAACCAACTGCCCATCGCTGCGTTGAAGGCAGCCAGTAAAAGGTTTGAAGACGGAGCTTACAAGTATGGTTCACGCAACTGGGAGAAGGGTCAGTTTTTCAGTAGATACATTGATGCAATTTATCGCCACCTTTGGGCATATATGGAAGGCTTTGAAGATGAAGATCACCTCAGTGCAGTGATCTGGAATGCTATGTGTTTATATCAAACGGATGAGTGGGTTAAGGAGGGTAAGCTACCTGACAAATTAAGGGATATCTGATAATTTTTAAAAATGAGTCAAATAAATTTTTAACTTTTTTTTAAAAGCTATAATAGTAGTGTAGAATTTTCTTATAGGTAAGTATTTACGTTGTTTACTAACAAACCCTAAAACTCAATGTGCTATGGTTTAGTTATGAATAAACCAAAAAACACCAAAGTTACCTTTACACCAAGTGAATGGGAAATATTAATACACAGACCAGAAGATTGCATTGTTGAATCTGAGCTTGATACTGAAAATCCAAGATGGACAGCAGACGAATTGTGGGAAAAAGTTACAGAAATATATTCGCTAAAATCTCGTCAAGAAATTGATTTAGGGGATGAGCTTACTTTCAGTATTATTAGTAATATGATTTCAATGAACACTTGGTTTGATTGTATTGCTGGACATGTGGAGAATGATGATGTAGCTAAAATTTTTGACGGATACCCAAAAAGCAGGTACATGAGAGACTGTAAAGCTGCTAAATCTATAGAACAAAAAGTAGGTGTTCGGTTTACTTAAATTAAAGGGATATTTAATTCTGTTACATATATAATAAAACCCATCATCCAAATTGACATGGCTCAAAGGAAAAGAATAAGGCTAACTTCCAAGCATAAATCCCCCTCTGGTGGGTTGAATGCAGCAGGAAGAAGAGCAGCCAAACGACAGGGAAGTAATCTTAAACCTCCTGTATCTGCCAAGCAAGCTAAAAAAAGTAAAAAGGCAGCAAATAGAAGAAAGTCTTTTTGTGCCAGAATGAAAGGGATGAAAAGAAGATTGACCTCTGCAAAAACAGCCAGAGATCCTAACTCAAGAATAAATAAAGCACTTAGAAAGTGGGATTGCTAAAATTATGTACGGATATTCGACACCGAAACCAAGTAAACAACCTAAGAAAAAGACGGCTAAGAAAAAGCGTAATGACCTTAAAATTAAAAAGCAATGAAAGCACAAAGGAAAGGTCTAAGTGTTAGGCAGCAGAAGACCATGAAGCGTCACTCTAAGCACCACACTAAAAAGCACATGGAATCTATGAAGCGTTCAATGTTAGGAGGCATGACTTTTACTGCTGCTCATAAAAAGGCAATTAAGGAGGTAGGTAAATAATAATGAAACTAACAAGAAACCAACTTAAAATAGCAGCAGCAGCTAATCCAAAAAACAAGATTACTAAAGCTGACTTCGCAGCCCTCAAAAAGAAAAAGAAAAAAAATGGCAAACAAAATATGCCCTAAAGGGATAGCTTGGGCTAAGAGAACTTTCGATAAGTACCCTTCAGCTTATGCTAACATGGCAGCATCCAAGTACTGTAAAGACCCTAACTACGCAAAGGGAAGCAAGAGAAAGAAATTAAAAATTAGGAAAAAGAAATAGGAATATATGGGTGAGTTAGCAAAGTGGAGAAAACAAAACTGGGTACGCATAGGAACTGATGGAAGCATCAAAGGCCCATGCGGAACTAGCAAGAACAAAAAGAACCCAGACAGATGTCTTCCTATGTCAAAGGCCAGAAGTCTTTCCAAGTCTCAAAGAGCAAAGACTGCTAGAAAGAAGAAGAGAGAAGGCTCAAAGGGTAAACAATTTGTTTCCAACACAAAAGCAGCTAGAGTTAGCTTGAAAATGAAAGCTTAAAAATGAGCAAGCAAGAATTTCCTTTTGTATCCAACGAGCTTGTCAAAGAACTTGACGAGATATTCCCCCCAAAAGAATTTAGCCCAAAGGATAATCTAAGAGATATGGACTATTACTTTGGACAACGCAATATTGTAAACTTTCTGCGAGCGAAAAACGCAGAACAAAACGAAAACATTTTAACAAACGAGTAAATAGAATATGTGCCTATCAAGACCAAAAATGCCTAGTGCATCCTCAATGCAAGCTCCTCCTCCTCCTCCTCCTCCAATAGAGACAGCAGATGAAGTTATCAACAAAGCAGATAAGAAAAGGAGAATGAGAAAAAGAAGAGGTACTGATAGCCTTAAAATTAGAAGATCAACTTCTGTATCAACCCCACAGTCGGGTGCAGGAACCTATATATAATTTATTTAAAAAAAGAGAAAATAAAAAATCATGGACGTAACAAATATTAATTTAAATATTACTGGAGTAACAGGAGCCACGCTAGATAGTAATGGTAATGGTACTCTTAACGCAGCTTCTACTCCACCTTTATCTAACCTTAATGGAGGTGATTACTGTTTCCTTGCAAGCGGTACTTTTGGTTCTGGACGTACACTTACTTTACAACACAAAGTAGGAGATGCGTTTGTAACCATTGGGCCTGACACAGTTCTCACCGCACCAGGAGGATGTGTATTTACATCTTCACAAAGTGAGATACAGCTTGTTGTTTCTGGAGGATCTGGAGATAGTACGGACAATCTTTACGTAGCAATCTCACCTGTTGATTAATATTAGAACACATGGCTTCTACAAGAAAGTTAACTAAAGCCCTTACTCGGCCTCTTACGAGAAAGTTGACAGGCGATGAACTTGAACAACTTTTTCTTGAGAAGTTTAAGCTGATTTTGGGGAGTGAGTTGGTAACGAATGGAAACTTTTCTAATACAGATGGTTCTTCAAATACTATAGCTAACTGGACGGGAACTGGTTCGTCGCTAGAAAATGGTAAATTAAAACTTACTGTTACAGGTGGAGGATACGTCTTTGCTTTCCAACCAATAAGCTACGAAACAGGATCTACTTATCAGGTATCTTTTACAGTCAACGGAACATCAGGGAAAATCATGCGATGCCGAGATGATGGGGGGGATAGTGGAGGTCTTACACTAAACAATGGAACAGTAACATTAGATGGAACTGATCAGCAGATAAAATTTACCTTTGTAGCTACATCGGGTTCAGACGAGATTATATTTGAAAGACAAAGTGGTGGTGATTACTCTTTTACAGTTGATAACGTCTCTTTAAAAAAGGTTTTCAATCAAGCACCCTTTGCAGCCTTTTCTCTTCGTAAGCTTGGAAATATTTCTCCGTATGCTTGTAGGGTGAGACGCTCAAGCGACAACACCGAGGCACAGGTGATGTTTGACTCGAGCGATAGAGTGAGCGAGTCATCTGTTGTTCGGAATACCAGTGCTAATTTACTATCCTTCAGCGAGCAACTAAATAACTCAGCTTGGTCAAACAATCAAGGTGGTACGGCTACTCTTTCAAACGTAACTGATCCATTTGGAGGAAATAATTCTTATGAAGTTTCTGGAGGCTCGCAGCCTTTTGGAGGTATCTACGACACGATCACAGGTTTGTTAACCACTGGAAAAAATTACGTCTACTCAATATATCTTAAAAAAGGAACGAGTACAAAAACAAAAATTAGTTATTACGATAGCACCTTAGTTGATGGTTATGCAACCAGTCTTCGATTGACTATTAATTGGGCCTCGGATGGCGAAGGAACTATAAACACAGGCGAAACAAGCACGGCTGATCTTATCGCTACATCTTTTGAAGAAATAGGCACTGATGGTTGGTATAGAGCGTCGATTGCCTTTACCGCTCTTGACACTAACGATGTTCAAACGCTGACTATAGAGCCTGATCGAACTGGAAACGGAAAGACAGTTCTTGCGTTTGGAGCCATGCTTGAAGAGGCAACAACCTACGAGGCCGTTGGAACAGAAAAGATCACTGATGGTGGCTTTGATGATGCCAATCAATGGGCAAAAAGTTCAAGCATTACAATAGCATCTAGTAAGGCAGCTTTTATTTCTTCCGCTGAGAACGATTTTTTACAACAGAATATTGGAGCCGTTAATGGAAGAAAATATAAAGTTACTGTAACAGTAACAGCTTATACAGCAGGGGGGGCTATTGCAGTTCGTTATCCTATAAATAAAACGGCTAGCGTTCATCATATTAATAGCGTTGGAACCCATACAATCGAAGGTGTGGCTGATCAAAACAATGTTAATATCCAGTTCCAAGCTAAAGGTACTTCGACAACTCTGACTATCGATAATTTGAGTGTCACAGAACATAAGCCAATTCCAAGCGAATACATCAGCACTCCTGTAGTTTCCAATGATGGACTAACATTTGTCGAAAGTACACTTGATGACTTTGTTGGCGGTGAGAACCATTTGCCTAGATCACAAGACTTTGATAATTGGAATCAAGTAGGAGGCAGTCAAACCATAGTAGAAAATCATGTAAATCACTTAGGCGAATCAACTGCCTCTCTAATAACTACATCCGCTACTGGAGCTAGAATTGAAAAAACTATCTCAATAGTTGCAGGGCAAACTTATGTTGCTTCTGTTTGGGTAAAACGATATAACAGTTCTCGTTTTGAGATGTATGTACTTCAAGGTGGGCCAAGCTATGCACCGCAGGGTTACATTAGAGCCAACATTAGCTCTTCCGATGGGAGTCTAAGCACTCACGAAAACCACGGCAACACAAGCGAAATCACGTACACTGATTTTGGAGAAGGATGGTATCGAGCGAGTTTTAAATTTACTGCAACTTCCGATGATACTTCCGCTGTCTTTAGGTTAAGGGCAGACATAGTTGATGGAGACAAAGGGACATATTTCTTCGGAGCGCAGCTCAATAAAGATTCTTTGAAAGATTATCAAAAAACAGAGGCTACAGCAAGAGACGGAAGAGCCTCGATTGTCACTCTTTACAATGCTGTCGGGGGCGAAGATGCTCATCAAGCTACTCAAACCGACCAACCGCTATTGTATCATCGAGGCTTACTCGTGAGAGATGGGGCTAGCCCTGCAATGTTGTTTACTCAAACTCAGAGGAAACATCTTAATCTTCAAAATTTAAGCTTATTGACAACAGGTCACATCTTTGCCGTTCTCAGCGTGACTAACGACCCTCCCGATGGATCAGCAGCACAAGGGTCAAATAGACTTTGGGAGCTAGGAACAGGAGGTAATTCACATCATCCCTTCGCACATGCAAGTACAAGTACTGTAGCTCACTCATTCGGTTCGGACACTCGCAAATCAGGCTTAGATCTGTCATCGCTTAATTTAGAGAACAAACATCTTTTGACGATAAAATCTAAGACGAATGATTGGCACATGAGGATTGATGGAGTTTCAAAACAGACTGCGTCAACAAACACTGTTGCCTTTCCTTCAGCACCTTTCATTGGATCGGACACAAGCGTGTTCGGGGGTAAATATTCAGAAATAATTCTTTTCGATAGCGATCAAGACTCAAAGATTGATGCCATTCAAAGCGACATCGCAGACTTTCATAACATAACATTATTATAAAAATGACCGATCCATTTTACATAGTATACGACAACGAAGACCAAGCACTTTTACGTAGCGAACAGGCAGGCGGTATGCGTGGGCTTAGTTGGTCACTCAACGGCACTGGAAGTCGCTACTGGTTTTCTGTTGAAGTGGAGAGTAAAGAAGAGAACCCTAGAGCAGCTATTGTATTACCAACTACAACGGAGAATGAAATCAATGAAGAGACAGGCGAAGTTGTTAATAGTAGAATTGTTCCTGTTGATATCGACATTTTGACGAGTGACGATCTTATACAAATGCTTCAAAGTCTACCGAGGGACTGGGTATATCCTCCCGAACCAGAAGAGATCGTACAACCTGATTAATTTATATGCATTACGAAAACCAAACAGCCGAGCAGCTATATACAAAGCTTGAAGGCAACAGACATAATTATTTAGACCGAGGAAGACAATCAGCTAAACTTACTTTGCCTTACATTTTAACTGAAGAGGGTTTTGGTGCTGCAAGTAGGTTAAACACTCCATTCCAAGGAATAGGAGCCAGAGGTGTTAACAACCTTGCTTCTAAGTTACTCCTTGCTTTACTTCCTCCTAACTCCCCCTTTTTTAGACTTCAAGTAGACACGCAAAAACTAAAGAACGAAGGAACACCCGATGAAGTTCTTAGTGAAATAGACTCTGCTTTGAGAAGTGTTGAGGACAATGTGATGAATGAACTAGCTAAGACTAGAATACGCATCGCAGTCCACGAAGCTCTTAAACAACTTATCGTCACTGGAAACGCTTTATTATACATGCCAGAAGAAGGAGGCATGAGAGTCTTTCGTATAGACAGGTTTGTTATAGAACGTGACCCAATGGGAAATGTTTTATACATAGCTACAAAAGAAACTCTTAGTTATGCGTCGTTGGATGATGAAATCAAAGAAGTTATCCAACAACCTGCAAATTCATCAAAGGGAGTAAACGACACAGTAAATCTTTATACGGCTATTTGTAAGCATGGGGATAAGTGGCTTGTCAAGCAGGATATAAATGGAACACTGTTGCCTAAAACTGGTGGGATATTACCTCTTGACAAGTCACCTTACATTCCTCTTCGCTTCTCTAGGATAGATGGAGAAAGTTATGGTAGAGGCTACGTAGAAGAATATCTTGGTGATCTACAGTCACTTGAAGCTCTTACAAAAGCTATCGTAGAAGGTAGTGCAGCAGCAGCCAAAGTATTATTTTTGATAAATCCAAATGGAACAACAAGACCTAAGACACTCAGTGAATCTCCAAATGGTGCTATAGTACAAGGAAACGCTGCGGACGTTTCAACACTTCAGCTAAACAAGTTCAATGACTTTAGAGTTGCAGCAGAAACAATTAACCAAATCAAAGACAGACTTGGACAAAGTTTTCTTCTTACTAGTAGCTCTATTCGTAACGCAGAAAGAGTAACAGCAGAAGAAGTTCGCATGATATCTATGGAACTTGAGTCAGCCCTTGGTGGTTTGTATTCGCTTCTTAGTAACGAGCTTCAGTTGCCTTTGGTAAATAGATTGATGTCTGTCATGCAAAAACAAAAGAGCATGCCTAAGTTACCAAAAGATCTTGTTAACCCTGTTATAGTTACTGGCATCGAGGCTCTAGGAAGAGGACATGATTTACAAAAGCTTGATGCGTTCCTTGCAGGAGCAGCACAGATAGTAGGCCCACAAGCAGTGTCTACTTATGTTAACATAGATGAATACTTTAAACGAAGAGCAACAAGCCTTGGTATTAAACTTCCTGGATTAATTAAAACTCAAGAAGAAATAATGCAGGAGCAGCAACAAGCTCAACTGATGCAGATGGCAGAAAAACTTGGGCCATCAGGAATAAAAGCTGCATCCGATCAATCACTTGCTGAACAGCAGCAGGAACAAACACCAGAATAAAAATACTAACCAACATTAATGGGAGATAAAAAACATGGCAGTAGAAAAAGTAGAAATAAACGAACCAGTAGAAGGAGAACAGATGTCTCTGGAGGATCAACTGGCACAACAAGAATCAGAGAAAGCGGAACAGTTAGGACAGGAAGTTCCAACACAACAAGAGCCTTCTGGACTAGAAGAAGAAGCTCCTCAACAGGAACGAGAAAGTGAGGAGCAGGAGTTAATTCTTGGTAAGTTTAAATCACAGGAAGATCTTATAAAGGCTTACTCCGAACTAGAAAAAGCTCAAAGCTCAAGACAGGAGAAACCAAGTAACGAACAAGAAGAAGAATCAGTAAGTGAAGTAAATGTTTCTTCGGCCATCCAAAATGCAAGTGATGCCTTTTACGAAAATGGAGAACTGTCAGAAGACAACTTTAGAGCACTCGAACAAAGTGGTATACCTAGAGAGTTTGTTGAAGCTTACGTGAGAGGACAAGAAGCTACGATGGAAGCAGAAGTTTCTTCGATTACAAATTCTATTGGAGGACAGGAAAACTACGATGCAATGGTACAATGGGCTTCGGCTAGTTTACCAGAAGCAGAAGTAGATAGTTATGATGATATTGTTTCTACAGGCACTACTGAAGCTGCAAAGATGGCAGTTAAGGGCATGTACGCACGATATTTGAGTGAGAATGGGGGATCGTCCATGAAT
>VTLG01007669.1_pt1 | contig 35201 bp, 44 predicted proteins | sample 4694571 | NCBI WGS metagenome assembly VTLG01 (sample SAMN12604809, study PRJNA352737) | marine metagenome | biome: ENVO:00000447; feature: ENVO:00000209|ENVO:00000569|ENVO:01000036; material: ENVO:00002151; isolation source: viral sequences binned using virsorter ...
TATATTATCTACCTTAGTAAGAGAAACCTATATGGAACTCTTTGCTAAGCAAGATTACTTAACTAGTTTCGCACAACAAATAGGTGCTGAAACTGAACCACCGATCATTGGAGATCTTGAACCATCTACAGTGATTGACTCAACTTACTTTTTTTGCTAATGTTATACCCATCATTATTTGATTCATTCTTTGCACCTAGTAGGGTTATTGTAGTTTCTGAAGAGAGATTACAACAAGCTGAACAAGAAGCAAGAAGGAACCAACTGCAAGTCCTCGACAATCGTATTGAGGAGCTGACTAAATATCGTACTTCTCTATCTGCACAAATATCTGCTGCTGAACCTAAAAGGGTTGGTAGTGATTTAGATTCAATGGATGGAGGCACTCACGATGGCTAATAAGAACGTACATGTTACGGACGAAGTAACACTAGAAGGATTCCAAGCTGTACTAGAACCTGGTAAGTTTGGTTATTCTCTATCGGCTGTTGTTGACTCTTCGGTTGTTGACACGCTAGAAACTGAGAGGGCTGATGTCTTAAAATGGGCAGAGTCTAAGCTCAAAAATCCTAAAAGAGCTACATTAAAACCAACACCCTGGGAAGAAGTAGCTGAAGGAAAATATAAATTAAAATTCTCTTGGAATGAAGAGAGAAAACCACCTGTAGTTGATACAGAGGGCTCACCTGTAACTGATACAAAACTACCGTTGTATGGAGGATCTACTGTTAAACTTGGTTTCTATCAGAAGCCTTACATACTCAAGGATGGAGTTACCTATGGAAGTTCTCTTAAGTTGGTTGGCGTACAAGTTGTTTCAATAAAGGGAGATGCTGGAGTATCTACCGGAGACATGGATGAAACAGAAGTAGCTAATCTATTTGGTACAACATCAGGTTTCAAAGCAAGCGATACGCCTGCCTCATCACCTGAAGTTAATGAAGAAGACGACTTCTAAAGAAGAATCCTTAGCATGGGCTAAGAAGGCTTATGCTAAATTGAAAAATAAAAAAGAGATTAAATTTAAATCCAAATTAGAGGAGAAGGTTGCAGATCTTCTCTCTAGTTTAGGAATTAGTTATGAATATGAATCTACAAAGGTTCCTTATACCATTCAACACAATTATCACCCTGATTTTATTCTCCCAAATCATGTATATCTCGAGACAAAGGGATACTGGGATCCAAATGATAGAAGAAAGGTGCTCGCAGTTAAGCGGGACAATCCAGATATAGACTTAAGGATGGTATTTCAAGCACCTTATAATACGATTTCAAAGAAATCAAAGACGACATATGCACAATGGTGCGAGCGTCATGACATACCATGGACATCGTTCCATGACATTCCACTCGAATGGTTGATATGACCGAAAGCGAATTTGTGGCTCACGAACCTTGTGAAAATTGTGGTTCATCTGATGCTAACTCTGTTTATTCAGATGGCCACAAGTTCTGTTTCGTGTGTCAAACTTATACACCCGCAGAGGGTATAAATCTTTCACAATCACAACGTAAGATGACTACCGATGCAAAACTCCAAGGATACGCCCAAGAACTTAGAAAACGAGGAATTTCTGTCAAAACTTGTGAAAAGTTCAGGATTTTCAGAGATGGAGATACTTTACGCTTCCCATACTTTACAGAAAGCGGGGTATTACAAGGAGTCAAAATAAAAAACAAGAGAAAAATTTTTACTTATGAAGGAGTTTCCACTGATACCTTATTTGGTCAGCATTTGTTTCCTAGTAGCGGTAAACGTATTGTTGTTACTGAAGGTGAGCTAGATGCCGCCAGCTGTTACGAAGCTATGCCCGGATGGCCAATGGTATCTCTATCCCATGGGGCAGCTGCTGCAAAAAAAGATTGCCAGAAACAGATCCCCTTATTCCAAGGCTACGATGAGATCGTACTCTTCTTCGACGGCGACGATGCTGGCCGTAAGGCGGCGGAGGACGCGGCAGGGGTATTACCACCTGGCAAGGTCAAGATCGCTCGTCTTGAGGGCTACAAGGATGCCTCAGATGCATTACAAGATGGTAATGCTGAGGCGATTCGAAAGGCTATATGGAATGCTAAGCCGTTCCGACCTGATGGAATTGTCGATGCAGAAACTCTTAGGAATTTGGTAACTACACCACAGAAATCATTTGATCATGAATATCCTTTCAAAGGACTCAATAAAAAGCTTCACGGGATCCGGTACGGCGAACTTACTACGTTTACTGCAGGTTCTGGAAGTGGAAAAACCTCAATCATGCGTCAACTTGCAGTTGACTTACTCCAAAAAGGGGAGCATGTTGGGATCTTGGAACTTGAAGCGAATAATAGGAGAACAGCACTTGGATTGATGTCCACAGCTGTTGGAAAGAATTTACATATTGGAGAACATGACCAAAAAGAACTTGACACCGCCTTTTCAAACTCTATTGCCAATTGGAATCTTTATTTGTTTGATGGGTTTGGAAGTTTTGATCCAGATATCGTCTATAACAGGATTGAATATCTTGCCACCGGACTTGACTGTAAGGTCATTATTTTAGATCACCTTAGTATATTATTGTCTGGATTAGATGGTGATGAGAGGAGAATGATAGATACAACAATGACTAGATTACGTAGTTTAGTAGAACGTACAGGCATAGCCTTATTTTTAGTCTCGCATTTAAGGAGGGCGAGTAATGACAAGCACAGCCATGAAGAAGGAGGACGTGTTACCCTGTCCAGCCTTAGAGGATCTCACAGCATCGCTCAAATATCAGATCAAGTTGTTGCCCTTGAGGTCGATCAGCAGAGCGGAACTGAACGAAAACCTACAACAGTGCGAATCCTTAAGAATCGCTATTCAGGCGAAGTTGGCGTCGCATGTACACTAAACTATGATTTGTTAACCTGCAAATTTACTGAAAATGAAACTGAACCCGAATTCAACCCGATTACAGATTTCTAAACATGAAGTCATACATCCATCGGAGACTACGAGGGCAGATATATACCAAAACTATGAACACCCATGGTATAAATTTAATAAGAAAGAAGAGAATAAAGCACAATTAATTAAACCTAACCCGCCTAGTAAAGAAGCAATAGAGCGTGCCAAATTCGTTGACAAAACCTACCACTGGAGTGGGAGCGATAGTGTTCGACCTAGAAACGGACGGACTACTAAATGATGCTACCAGAATCCACTGTATTGCACTACATTGGTGCGAGAATAATATATCGGAGTCGTTTAATGATGAGAAGTACACGGCTTCGCCTAAAGAGCTTCCTATGCCGAGTGGACACTCTATTACCACAGCGCTTGGTTGGCTTGAAACTGCCGATATTCTTATCGGTCACAATATTATCAACTTTGATATACCTATTATTAAAAGGTTATACCCTTGGTTTAATCCTACTGGGACTATCATTGACACTCTTCTCTTATCTCGCTTATATCATCCTAATTTACTGGATATAGATAGAAAGACTGAGAAGATACCGATGAAATTATATGGCAGGCACTCTCTTGAATCTTATGGCTACCGATTAGATGAATACAAAGGAGACTTCGCTAAAGATACTGATTGGAAAGAATGGTCAAGAGAGATGGAGAATTACTGTATACAAGATGTTGCTGTTACTAAAAAACTATGGGAACACTTCCACCAATACCTGACTGGATCATATTAGAACATCAGGTAGCACAAATACTCACGGAGCAAGAACAACATGGATGGTACTTTGATGAACCAGCTGCACGGGAACTTGAATCAACTCTCAGAAGAGAGTATGAAGAAACTACTACATTATTATGCAACAGGCATCCTTACGTCGAAGGATCACGCTTTTGTCCAAAACGAACTAATAAGCGAACAGGATATGTTGAAGGAGCACCCCTCACAAAATTAAAAGAACTGAATCCCACCTCTAGAGACCATATAGCATGGATACTACAAACACATTATGGTTGGACGCCGTTATTAACGACCTCGACAGGCAAGCCAGTGATAGACGAGACAGTTCTCAAAGAACTTGGAACGGGTATTGCTCTCCAATTTCTGACACTATTGGATCTGACGAAAAAGTTAGGGATGATATCCGAAGGCGTGAACGCATGGCAGAAGCTTGTTACGAAGTCTAGGATACATCACCATTGTTCAGTAGCTACATCTACTTTTAGGTGTGCACATAGAAAACCAAACTTAGCTCAGGTACCAAGTGATGAAAGATTTCGATCTCTCTTTACTGCTACACCAGGTATGGTCATGGTTGGTGCTGATCTTGCTGGGATCGAGTTACGTATGCTGGCCCATTATCTTGCACGATATGATGGAGGCAGATATGCTAAGATCCTTACCACAGGAGACATTCACCAAACAAATGCTGATAAAATTGGAATCACTAGATCGCAAGTTAAGACGGTAACATATGCATTTCTTTATGGGGCAGGTGATCAACGAATAGGACAAGCTTATGACAAACAATTATCAGACTCACAGAAGCGCGTCAAAGGCAAGGAAATACGTAAAGCCTATATTGATGCCATTCCTGGCCTTAAAGAGCTGCTGGAGGGCGTACAAAAGGCTAGTGAGAGGGGTTATGTTTATGGACTCGACCACCGTCGTATCCTCGTTGACTCGAGGCACAAATCCCTCAATTACCTCTTACAAGGATCATCAGCGATCCTCGCCAAAAGATGGATGGTATTAGCTAACTCATTTGCATTAACAATGAGTGACACTAGACAGTTAGCTTTTGTTCATGATGAGTTACAATATGAATGTAAAAAAGAAAACGTAAATGATCTTAAATTCACCCTTGAGTACTCAGCAGTTACTGCTGGAGAGTACTACAAATTGCGAATCCCTATCGCAGCAGAAGCAAAATCAGGGAAAAACTGGTCCGAAGTACATTAAAGAGTTTAATGTTAATCGTCAAGGAGATCTAGCTGAACACTTAGTTTCGATAGCAGCTTGGAAAAGAGGAGCTGAGGTCTTTATGAATCTAGGTAGAACTGGTGCAATTGACATAGTATTAAGACACGAAAAGCGTACACCTAAACATTTAGATATTGATGTTAAGAGTATGACTAAGGACGGTAAAGGTATCTTTGGAGCTAATGGTAGCTGCTATAAAGCTAAGTGTCCTGTAGCTTTAATACATCCTTTTACTGAACAAATACGTTGGATCAGAGGTAAAGAACCTTCCGGTTGGGAGGATTTTTGGAATTAAACCACCTATGGAATTATTAGTAGATGCAGACTTCATTGTATACAAAGCGTGCGCTGCCGCTGAAACTGAAATTGATTTTAACGATGATGTTATTCTTGTTACCTCTAATTTTAGTGACGCATATGGAGCCACTAAGAGAGAGCTTACCAAGCTTAAAGACCAATTTGGGTCATTCACTCCTATAATACTGTTCTTTTCAGACAGTGTAAATTTTAGGAAAAAAATCTTACCCGAATATAAAGGCCACCGTAATCGGAAGAAACCGTGTGGTTATAAACGTGTCATCAATGCTTTGAAAGAAGAGTATAAGGTTATTATTAAACCTACACTTGAAGCAGATGATGCAATGGGTATATATGCTACAAAAAATCCTGGTAATGTCATAGCATCTCCTGATAAGGACATGAGACAGATACCAGGTCAACTATATAACTTCGATGAAACATTCACAATCACGCCTGAGGAAGGTGCTAAATGGCATCTTATACAAACTTGTTCCGGAGATTCCACTGACGGCTATAGTGGTGTTCCTGGAATCGGTGTTAAACGTGCTGCGGCGCTTTTCGATAAGAAGGGTTATTCGTGGAAAACAGTAGTTGAAACCTATAAAGAAAAAGATCTTACTGAAGAAGATGCACTTATTAATGCACGCTTAGCTAGGATCTTAACATCAGACGATTATGACTTCAAAAAGAACAGACCCATCTTATGGAATCCCAGCGCCAATTACAAAATTGACAATGGAACAGGATCTGAAGTTGAGAGTGCTGAATGATAAGTTACAAGAGAATTTCCATGATAATAAAGATGATATCATAACTCTTCTTATGGCACTTCAACATCAGAATTTTGTAATGGGTAATTCAATAACAAATTTAATTAAAAAATGGCCAAAACCACCGACGGTCCCAACTACTATAAACGAGGTTCTACCGATGTTTGGGATTTTATTAGAGACCAAGGATTAAACTTCCACCTCGGAAATGCTATTAAGTATATCTGCAGAGCAGGTTATAAAGATAGCAAGATACAAGACTTAGAAAAAGCAATCCACTACTTAACTAATGAACTTGACCATGAAAAGGACATTTATTTCAGAGCAAGCCAAGGAATTCCGTACAAAGTACAACCTGAGGAACGATCATTCACGTATGACGAGGTCGTGTCAGAAGGATCTTATAGTTGAGGAATTCAAAGAGTTTTTAGAATCTGAAGGTATGATGTTCAGGCATGGTCACAATGCCCAGACAGAAGCTTTAAAAGAACTAGCTGATTTAGTTTATGTATGCTATCAGTATGCAGAGAATATGAATTGGTTCTTAGATGAAGCTTTGAATCGAGTTCATGAAAGTAATATGTCCAAACTCGATGAGGACGGTAAACCAATATATCGAGAAGATGGAAAGGTTCTTAAAGGACCAAACTACAAACCACCTGATCTATCTGACTTAATTTAATGACTGCTGAACTTATTTCCCGCACTGGTCGGGTCCAATCATGGTTGGATAACCCAGAATCAAGACTGCCAGTGAGCTGCACCGTTTTCGTCGTAGAGGATTCTATGGAGGGAGAAAATGGAATTGAAGCAAGCTGGAGATATGTCTCACATGGACTCCGCTTTGGAGCAGGAGTTGCGGTACATCTATCTAAGCTCCGTCCCAAAGGAGCAGAAAACGGCAGAGGTCTTACAGCTTCTGGCCCAGTATCATTCGCTAAAATCTACTCAACACTAAATGAAACATTACGCAGAGGCGGGGTCTACAAGAATGGCGCCGTTGTTATACATCTCGATATTGATCACCCCGATATTCTTGAGTTCGTGCGCACTCCTAGGTCTGAACTTACCTGGGTTAAAAGATGCATCGACATTGATAGAGAAAAGTGGGGAAATACAAACACCGAAACTAGAGATGCCATCCTCCACGGAATTAAGTCCGGGGACATCTGGCTTAACAAAATAAAATATGATAACAATGGAACTAGAATCTATGGCAACGTCTGTCTTGAGGTTTACTTGCCCACACGTGGGACATGCTTGTTACAGCATGTCAATCTCGCAGCCTGTGAGCTTGGAACCATCGAAAAGGCTTTCTGTGAAGGTATGTCCCAACTGTGCGAGCTCCATAGTAGGACAGGTGTTGGAGCAACTGGAGAATACTTGTCACCTGATATCGACCGCCAAGTTGGGCTCGGAGTACTCGGGCTCGCCAACCTCCTCAGAAAACATCACGTAACTTATGAAGAGTTTGGTGATCAATTAGAAAATGTTAACAGAGGTGAATACGGCAATGGTATTGGGTATGAATTAGCATTTAATATGATGTTAGGTATTCAATCCGCTGCTGATATCGCTGAAGAATATAATATGGTAAGAGCTTTTGCTATAGCTCCTACCGCATCCTGCTCTTATCGTAGTGAGGATCGCGATGGGTACACTAGTACTCCAGAAATAGCACCACCTATCAGTCGAAAGGTTGATAGAGACTCTGGAACCTTTGGTGTACAGAGTTATGATTATGGCGATGTAGAGATCGCTAGTGAAGTTGGTTGGGATGCTTATAAGAAAGTAGCTGATCAATTTATGATAATGTTAGATAATACGGGACTTCTTCATGGATACTCATTTAACTCTTGGAGTGATGTAGTAACCTACGACAATGAATTCGTAGAAGAGTGGTTAGTTTCACCTCAAACCTCCCTTTACTATTCCCTGCAAGTAATGGGCGACACACAAGATAAGACCGATGCGTATGCAGCATTAGATCAAGCCGAAGTCGATGATTACTTACAGGATATTCTCGGAAACGAGCCAATAACCTGTGACTGTCAAGAATGATGAGAAAACATCCGTATGAATTATTATTGGACCGTAAACGTAAATGGTCCCCCGTAAAACCCACCATTGGAGTGATAAAAGATGGGGCAAAAGATACTATTAGGCGTGCGCTCGCAGCACGTCATTTGGAGTTACCTGTGGGTGCCTTTATTTCGGAAGCACTTGAAAAGAATGTTCCCGATAATGCTAAAAAACTACTAGAGGATAATGTAAAAGATGAAGAAAGACATGATCTTGCTCTCGGATATTATGCAGATGCCCTTGGAGTTGATGAAAAGACAGAAAAAGAGGGGAAGTTATTAAGAGATGCCTGGATTGCACACCCTGATCATACAATTACCAAAGCTTTGGTCGCAGAACGGGCCATCTTCTTCGTTCTACTCCCTTTCTTTAGGTTTAATGGGGATGCTGCTCTTCGTACAATATCTGCCGACATCTCCAGGGACGAGCAGATCCATGTTGGATCAAATTCTCTTGTATGTAGCGAGTTGGGCTTACGTCCTGCTCCTTCTCTGGATAAACTTAGGAAGGCCACGATTAGATGGATTATGGAACCTTTAGGTATAAATACTACCGATAAATATTTGGACAAAAATTTTTGGCTGGATGCGAGTGATCGCTTAATGTATGAAGGTAAAGCCCCAGAGTTTTCTGAGACACAACGAGCTAGAATGCCAGCGTTCTTTGAGCATAGCAATGTAAACCTACCCAAGTATGCTTAATGGAAGTAACACTTAGTACATTAAATTTACATCCAGAAAGATTTGAAAGAATCGTTGCCAGGTTAGAGGATGAGTTCCCCTGGCAACCAGTCCATCCAAAGGAATCTATTGAATCAATCATGTATCGCTCTGGTCAAGCTAGTGTGATAGCAAGATTAAAAACTTTATTAGATGAAGAATAATGTGTTTTAAATTCAAATATAATCCTAGTCCACAGCCTATGCCTTCTCAACCTCCTGTGATGGCACGAACTAATCAGACCGAAACAGATCCATTACCAACAGGTAAGGATCAAAAACCGCAAGAAGAAGTTACAGCTGTTGAGTATGGATCAAGTAAAAAGACAGGTGGGCAAGCTGCAGTAGCTAAGACTGGTGCAGATGCATTAAGAATACCTTTAAATACAGAACAACCTGGATCATCTGGAGGAGTTAACGTATAATGTATAAGGCTAGTGAACGATATTCAAAGCTCAGTACTGGAAGAGCACAATTCCTAGATACAGCTGTTGAATGTTCTGAATTAACATTACCTTATCTTGTACAAAGAGACATAAGTCAGAAAAGTGGGAAGCAACATTTACCACAGCCTTGGCAATCAGTAGGAGCTAAAGCAGTAGTAACATTAGCAGCAAAGTTAATGTTAGCTTTACTTCCACCATCCACTTCGTTCTTTAAGTTACAAGTGAGGGATGATAAATTAGGAGAAGAAATTGATCCTAATATGAGGAGTGAGTTGGATCTATCTTTCTCTAAAATGGAAAGAATGATCATGGATTATATCGCTGCTTCTAATGATAGAGTAGTGGTACATCAAGCTATTAAACATTTAATCGTATCAGGTAATGCCCTAATATTTATGGGTAAAGATGGTTTAAAACATTTTCCATTACAAAGATACGTTGTTGATAGAGATGGTAATGGTAATGTAATAGAAATAGTTACCAAAGAATTAATTAATAGAGAAATAGTAGGTCTTGAGCCGAACCCTAAGTACTCTACTAATGAAAGTAACAAACAATCAGGCTCAAAAGAAGACGACGTAGAAGTATACACTTGCGTTAAACAAGATACTAGTAGTGGTCGTTGGACCTGGCACCAAGAAGCAGAAGATCAAATTCTTCCTGGCAGCCGTAGCTCCGCACCAAAAAATGCTAGCCCTTGGTTAGTTCTTCGTTTCAATACTGTGGATGGAGAAGACTATGGTCGAGGCCGAGTCGAAGAATTTATAGGAGATTTACGTAGCCTTAATGGTTTATCACAAGCTATTGTAGAAGGATCTAGTGTAGCTTCTAAAGTAATATTCTTAGTATCTCCAAGTGCAACCACAAAACCTCAAACATTAGCACAAGCTGGTAATGGAGCAATCATTCAGGGTAGACCTGAAGATGTAGGTGTTATACAAGTAGGTAAAACTGCTGACTTTGCTACTGCTGCTGGGTTAATCCAGACATTAGAAAAGAGAATTGGTGATGCATTTTTAATAATGAACATCAGACAAAGTGAACGTACAACAGCAGAAGAAGTACGTATGACACAGATGGAATTAAATGAACAACTAGGTGGACTTTATAGTTTACTTACTGTAGAATTTTTAAAGCCATACTTAGATAGAATTTTATTAGTACTACAAAGATCTAATCAACTACCTAAGATACCTAAAGAATATGTACGTCCAAAGATTGTAGCTGGTATCAATGCTCTTGGCAGAGGACAAGATAGAGAAGCATTGACTACGTTCATAGGTACCATTGCTCAGACTCTAGGTGCTGAACAATTAATGCAATATATTAATGCTGATGAAGCTATTAAACGTTTAGCTGCAGCACAAGGTATAGATGTATTGAATCTTGTTAAGACACAAGAACAGTTACAAGCTGAAGCACAGCAAGCACAGGCACAGCAAGCACAAGCTACGCTTCTAAATCAAACAGGTCAATTAGCTAGTTCACCTATGATGGACCCTGATAAGAACCCTGAAGCTTTAGAAACAGCTCAAGCAATAACAGCTGGTGCTATGCAAAATTTACAACCACCTCAATAAATTATGGCAGAGACATTAACATATGATCCTGGTACTGATACAGTAACAGATGGTGAAGGAAATAGCCTTACGCCATCTGAACAGGAGTCCTTGGAAATTGGTCAAGAACTTGTAGATCAACAAGAAGGATTATTAGCTGGTAAATATAAAGATGCTGCATCATTAGAAAAAGCATACATAGAACTTCAAAGTAAACTTGGTCAAAAAGATGGCAAAGAAGAACAAGAAGAAGCACCTCAAGCTGAAGCTGAGCAAGAAGAAGTGTTGCCGGAAGAATCTGAAGAAAAGTCTGAAGAGCTTAGTCCAGCAGCTGAGTTAATTTCATCAGCTTCAGAAGAGTTTTCTAAATCTGGTGAATTAACTGCTGAAACTCTTGATAAATTCAGCTCAATGAGTAGTAAAGAATTAGTTGAAGCATATATGCAAGTAGAATCTTCTCTACCTGAACTTGATAATACTCCTGATATAACTGATGCAGTAGTAAATCAAGTTAGGAATTTTGCAGGTGGTGAAGAAGCTTATAATAATATGGTACAGTGGGCTTCCTCTAATTTAAAATCTACTGCAATAGATGCATTTGATCAGATCATTGGATCAGGTAGTGTCGAAGCTATTAATTTAGCAGTAGCTGGATTAAAAGCTCAGTATGATAATGCAAATGGATATGAAGGAACTATGGTATCAGGAAAAGCACCTCAAACAACTAAAGATATATTTAGAAGTCAAGCAGAACTTGTAGCTGCTATGAGTGATAAAAGATATGACAATGATGCTGCTTATAGGCAAGATGTCATTGAAAAATTAGAACGATCAGACAACTTACAATTCTAAAACTATGCCAGGACCATACCGACCAGTACCACCTCCTCCTCCAGTAAGTGGACCTAAACATTCAGTTAGACCGAAACCATCTGGATCAGAAACTGAAGTAAACCGTGATCTTCAGGGATCTCCTATAATAGAAGGATTACACAAAGATTTACATGATAATCCTGACTACGCAGAAAGATTTAAAGACGTATCAAAGGATTGGAGAAAGAAGAATAAGTAATTATATAGCGGCGACCCGAACTTTCGTCCTCGCCCAGTACATTTATTCCAACCTTTAATGTCTAATAACAAATTTGCAACTGAACCTAAAGTCGAAGTACTAGATGTTAACTATTATGAAAATGCAGAGCGTGTCAATGGACAGCTTGCTATGATAGGATTCGTTGCAGCACTTGGTTCTTATATTTTTACTGGACAGATCATACCAGGACTGTTCTAAATAACATAACGTCGCGTCCGTTCATCCCTTCGGGGGACGCATGAAACCACATCATGGAACGGGGGTGTGGTACTAAGGAGAAGATCCATGCAAAAAAAGATCCAACTAAAGTATCGCGGCGTGCCTTATACAAAACGATAAACACTTTTAATTTTAATGAAAACATTAGCGCTAGCACTCGCCTCCACACTCGTTGCAGTACCGGCTTCCGCCGGAGTCTACGTGAACGTGGAGAACAACGGCTCTTACGATGGAGCTGATTACACAGGATCTACCACTGACTTCCATGTAGGTTATGAAGGTGGGACTGATAGCTTTGGATACTATGTTCAAGGCGGACCAGCAATCGTAGCAACTGATGGTGCTGACGATACTGACAATCAACTGTCAGGTAAAGTTGGTGCAACCGTAGCAGCCACAGAGAAGCTTGACTTCTATGGTGAGCTTGCAGTACAAACTAATGACGGTGATACCGACAATAGTTGGGCTACTAAAATAGGCACTAAGTATAGCTTCTAATGAAGTTATTTGAATCCCCATGGGCTATCCTTGTGTTAGCCCTGGGGTTCATTACCACGATAGAACTAATGCATATAAATGCACATTATAACTGTCGTGGTGATTGTCCTTGTCCACTTACAAGAAAAGAATATTAATGGCACATCAAAATTCAACGATGATGGCTTCAGTTACATCGTTATCACCTGAACCAGAGGCTCATCATGATAGACCTGATGAGCATGAGGATTTAACTCCTAGTGATTCTCAACCACCTGGTGTTGATGATGAACCTCAATCATTAGAGGAAGCTCTAGCAGGTTGAGTAGGAAGAGAGGCACCTCAGAGTCGGACCTCTCTTTCATTGGCTTTTGGCCCGCTACGGTGGATACCCTTAAGCTGTCTAGACGGTGGGATAGACCACGACAATCAAATTATTACGTACGTAAGATAGTAAACAATACAATTCTTTATACAGATTAATGGCTCATCAGAATGCCGCCTTGCTGTCTTCATTGACCGCACCAGGTGCTGATAACGCGACCCGCGCAGGTGGAACCTTTACTACCACTGAGCGTAGGGCTTTATTCCTCAAGCTATTTTCTGGAGAGATGTTCAAAGGATTCCAACGCAATACTATTGCAAGGGATCTAGTAACCAAGCGTACCCTAAAGAACGGCAAATCATTGCAGTTCATCTTCACGGGTCGGACCACGAGTGAGTATCATACTCCAGGAAAGTCCATACTTGGTAACGATGACAATGCTCCTCCAGTAGCTGAGAAGATCATCCAGTGCGATGATTTATTGATCTCTAGTGCTTTCGTCTATGAATTAGATGAAGTTCTTGCACACTACGATTTACGTGGAGAGATCTCAAACAAGATCGGTTATGCTCTAGCTGAGAACTATGACCGTAAGATCTTCCGTAAGATCACACAAGCTGCACGTAAAGCTTCTCCAATTACTAAGACTAACTTTAAAGAACCAGGCGGAACACAAATCCGTGTTGGTTCTGCAGGTTCCCCTGCTAAATCAGAAGGTCTTGATGCAGATAACCTAGTTAATGCATTCTACGATGCTGCTGCAGCCCTAGATGAAAAGGGTGTAAGTACTCAAGGTAGAGTAGCTGTGCTTTCTCCTCGTCAATACTATGAATTGATTAGAGGATTAGATGGATCTGGAATCGGTGCTTATCTTGTTAACCGTGACGAGCAAGGAGATGCCCTACAATCAGGTAAGGGTGTATTTGAGATCGCAGGTATCAAGATCTACAAGTCAATGAACGTTCCACATTTCGGACAGTTCGGTGTTAACTACTCTGAAACTGGCCTAACTTCTCCTGGTAATACAGGTGATTTCGTGGAAGCTTCTATGGCTAACGAGCATAACATCACAGTTAATAACTATGGTGAAGGCTCCAAGTTCTCTAACTCTTGCGGACTTATCTTCCAGAAAGAAGCTGTTGGTGTTGTTGAAGCAATCGGACCACAAGTACAAGTTACAAGTGGTGATGTTTCAGTGATTTACCAAGGCGATGTAATTCTAGGACGTTTGGCAATGGGCGTAGATACACTCAATCCTGCTTCTGCAGTTGAGCTCTATGCTGGTGTTGCTAATGCATCCGGTGCATCTCTAACTGACTTCTAACTATACACATAGGGGACTAACTACAGTCCCCTTTTTTTATTTATAAAACTTTATGGCTTCCACAACAACTGATACCGAGACCGAACTCTCCGCAGTAAATTCTATACTGGGAGCCATTGGTCAATCTCCTATTAGTGTACTAAAAGATCCTAATACAGGAGTTGTTTCTAATGCTAACCCAGAGATACAATTCATATATAATTTATTAACAGATGCTAATATAGATGTACAGAATGAAGGCTGGCATTTTAATACTGAAAGACATGTAGCTCATAAGAAAGATAGTAATAATAGAATACCAGTAGGTGATGATATCCTAAAGATGGATGTCGCTAAAGGATGGACACATAGACAATATGATGTTGTAAGAAGGGACGGATTCTTATATGATAAATATGATCATACTAATGATTGGTCTGATTTAACTGATGATGGTATTGATTTAGATATAGTTAGATTAATAACTTATGAGAATCTACCTTCTGTATTTAAAAGGTATATAACTTATAGAGCTGCAAGAATGGCAGCTACACAACTTGTTGCAAATAATTCTTTAGTACAATTATTAGGTACACAAGAGAATCAAGCAAGAGCAGCATGTATGGAGTATGAATGTAATCAAGGTAATCATACTATGTTTGGATTACCAGAAGATACAGTATACCGTGCTTATGAACCTTGGAGGAATCTTTATAGATAATGGCAGGAATTACACAAACAATACCTAATTATTACGGAGGTATATCAGAGCAACCTGATCAAATGAAATTCCCAGGTCAAGTTAAAGATGCTATTAATGTTATTCCAGACATTACTTATGGATTATATAAACGACCTGGTTCTACACGTATAGGTACTAGTAAATTAGCTAATGTACAGACTGGTGGTTCCTGGTTTCATTATTATAGAGATGAAACTGAAGGATCTTATATAGGTCAAGTAGCTCAAGATGGTAAAGTTCGTATGTGGTGTACGAAGGATATCTATAATGGCAGTGGTGTTAAAGTAAACAGTGCTGGTGATGAGATATTTGTACATTATGATACAGTAAGTGGATCATATTCTGCGACTAATTATAGTTCAGGTAATGCTAATCATACTTCAATAACAAGTTATTTAACTCCTAGTACTGTAAATAGTGTAGTACAGACTGAAGATATACAAGCTTTAACTATTAATGATACTACTTATTTAAATAATAGAAGTAAAATAGTTAGTACCAAATTCGATACTACTTATACTAGATCAGGTACTACTGTAACTGTCACAAGAGCTAGTCATGGATTAGCTGTTGGTGATAATATAAATATTGATTTCACTAGTGGTGGTGCTACAGATGGAGATTATCTTGTAGTAACTGTTGCTGATGCAAATACATTTACAGTGACAGACGCATCAAGTGGGACAATAACTACAAGTAATTGTACTTGTCAACCGCTGACAGCAGCTAGACCTGATAAATATTTTGGATTTATTAATTTATTAAGATCAGAAAACGGTAGGCAATATGCTATAAATCTTTATGAAAATGAGAATACAACTAACTTAACTACTGCTACAAGATTAAAAATTATTAATGATGATTTAGGAGAAGGTGAAGGTACAGCTAAATGTCGAGGTATAGGTACACAAGTTTTTAGTTCAGCTGAAACTGATTCAGGTAGTAAAAAGAATTTAACTTTTAGACTTAATATATTAGGTCAACAAGGTAGAATGAATGATGGTCATGCTACACCTACTGGCGGTGCGTTCACTTGTGCATATAACAGAAGGATTACTTTATTACATGGTGGGGAAGGTTGGTCAACTAATGATACTACACCAGCATTAGACGCTACTGGTGCTATAACCATGGATCAATCTGGTGGTGCTTATTCAGCTCCTGGAGATGGTGAAATACAGTGGACAACACCTGCTGAATATCAAATTAAAGTAACAGAATCTGAAACAGTTGCAACTAAGGGTTATATTAATGGTGGGTTTAATGGTGTAATCAGACCATCACCTACACCTTTCGATGTCGATACAGCTGTAACAGCTGATGCTATATTAGGTGGTATTACAGGTGAACTTAGTGGTACAGGTGTTACTGCTAAGGTTATAGGAACTGGTTTATATTTAACTTCTAGTAGTGCATTCAATGTTGAGGTTGTTGATCAAGACTTAATGGAAGTTATGCAAGAATCAATTAATGATGTAGCTAAGTTACCTATTCAATGTAAGCATGGTTATATTCTTAAAGTTTCTAATAGCAGAGTTTCCGATGAAGATGATTACTACTTAAGATTTGAAGGTAATAATAGTCAAGATGGTCCTGGTTCATGGGTTGAGTGTGCTGAACCTGGTATACCAAAAACATTAACTGCTAGTACATTACCACATGTATTACAAAGACAAAGTATTAATGGTAGTGATCCAGTAATATTTTTACTTAAGAAAAATACTTGGAAAGATAGAGATGTAGGTGATAATGTTACAAACCCCATACCTAGTTTTGCTGATGGTTCTTCTAAGATAAATAAAGTTATTTATTTTCGTAATCGTTTAGTAATGCTAGCTAACGAAAGTGTAATATGTTCTAGACCTGGTACTGTAGGTACTCCTAATTTCTGGTCTGATACAGCTTTAACTGTTAGTGCTGTTGATCCAGTAGACATTGCAGCATCATCTACTTATCCATCTGATTTATATGATGCTTTAGAAATTAATACAGGATTACTTGTTTTCAGTACAAACCAACAGTTTTTATTATCTGCTGATGATGCAATCTTTACTCCTGATACTGCTAAGTTAAGAAGTATTACTACTTATAATTATAATAAAGTTATACCTCCTATATCTTTAGGTAAAACTATAGCCTATATAGATAATTCAGGTAAGTATAGTAGGTTCAATGAAGTAGCTGGTATAGCTAGAGAAGGTGAACCAATTGTTATAGAACAAAGTAAAGTAGTACCTGCTTTATTAGAAAAAGATATAGACTTATTAACTAATTCCAGAGAAAATGGAATAGTTATGTTTAGTAAAACAGATACAGATACAGTATTTGGATTTAAATATTTTGGTGGTATAGAGAAACGTCAACAATCTTCATGGTTTAAGTGGAAACTTAATCGTCCACTTCTTTATCATTTTGTAATTGATGATAAATATTTCTATTTAGATAAAGATCATTTTCTACAAAGTATTAATCTAATACAATCTACTACAGATATTAGTATAAATCAAGATGATATAAATTACTTATTACATTTAGATAATAGCACTACTATTAGAGGTGGTGTCTATAGTGATTCAACTAAGAAAACTACTTTTACACATAATACTGGTTCATGTGTATTCAATTGGCAGTCAGATATAGGTACTACACCAGCACCGAATGGTAAGTTAGTAGTTATTGACCCTGATGATAATGTAACAAGAGTAGGTAGATATGCTGAAGCAGGTGATATATCTGCAGGAACTTCATTCACTTTACCTGGTAATTGGGATTATAGTGATGAGTGGGAAATTGCATATACTTCTGTTAATGCTAGTAATGAACAGATAACTTTAACTACTGGAAGTACAGATCATGGGTTAGAAACTGGTGATGAAGTAAGATGGGTTCAAGGCGATACAGCTGCAACAGGTCTTGTTAATGGTACTACCTATTATGTTATTGATGCTTCAATAAACAATATAGCTTTAGCTTCTAGTTTAAGTAATGCTAATTCTGGTGTTGCTGTAAATATAACAGCTCAAGGTACAGGATATCACAGGATACAAAAGTTAACTACAAGCTTACGAATAGGTTATCTATATGAATATAGTGTAGATTTTCCTAGATTTTATCCACTTCGTCAAGAAGGACAAGCTGTTAGAGCTAATGTACAGGGATCTTTAGTTATACATAGAATCAAATTAAACTTTGGTAAGATAGGATTATATGAAACTACACTTACTAGAGTAGGTAAGGATGATTATAATGAAGTTTATGAATCAACTGAATTAGATGAGTATGAAGTATCTGATGCTCCATACTTAGATGAAGTTATTAAAACTATACCTGTATATGAAAAGAATACAAACGTATCAGTAAGTTTAAAATCAAATCACCCAGCACCTGCTACATTACATTCTGTATCATGGGAAGGTGATTATACAGAAAAATATTATCGACGTGTCTAAGATTAAAATCCTCCCAATTACATTGGAGGCTGCTAAAGAAGTAGCCTCTAATTTACTTCCAGATGACCGTAGAGAGGTCGAAGAAGGTCATGGGCTAGATCCTATGGAAGAGCTTACTAATGTGGCTCAGAGCGGCTCCTGCGTGTATTTCACAATGCCTAACGGCAAGACTGCCGGTATGGCTGGAGTCGGAAAAGAAGGTGATATATGGATGTTATGTACACCTGTTATATATAAATACCCTGTTGCTTTTGCAAGAGGTGCTAAACGTTTTGTTGAGAGTAGAACAGAACCTCTACTATGGAATGTAGTAGATGAAAGAAATAAAGTCCACTTAAGATTACTCAAATTTTTAGGGTTTAAATTTTTACAGAAAATTTCTTTTGGCCCTAATCAATTGTCCTTTATCGAGTTTTGCCGTGTGCGCACCTGATCCCAATAGGGGAATAAGAATGCAAGCAAAGATTGAGAAGATGAAAAAAGATGCATCTTATCATTCTGCTTCATTAAAATACTGGAATAGAGAAACTGAATATACCAGAGGTAAGCAGCGAATAGCTAGAGGCTTAAGTCGTGCAAAAAGCGACCAATATGTAAGAGCCTTGCATACTTTAGGTACAGGCAGAAGACAGATGGCCCAGCTTAAATCAGCTGCTGGTCAGTTAAAGAAAAGTAAAGTACTAGGTGGAAAACGTGGTGTATCACGTTCAACAAGATACGGTAGAAATGAATACCGTAAAATCCTAGCTAAACAAGCACAGATAGAAAGTTCAATAGATACTACATTTGGTAGAAATTGGGACGGTAATACAGCTAAAATAAATAGGTTTAATAGAATGCAGTTATCTAAAAACTTACAAGCACTTGGAACTAAACCTGAATATGGAATGCCTGTAATGATGCCTCCTAAAGATAAGCAAGGTCAAATGTTTGCTAACTTACAATTAATGTTAGGTATAGCCGCTGCTATTCCTAAGAGTGATATTAGAGCTAAAGAGAATATTGAACATGTTGGAGTCTCACCATCTGGTCATAAGATATATGAATGGAATTATATAGAAAATAAAAATACTCGTTACCGTGGTGTTATTGCACAAGATGTAGTTAAGATTGATCCTATGGCTGTTAGTATAAGATCTGATGGTTTCTTAGGAGTTAATTATAATAAGATTGATGTAAATATGGAGGTTATATCATGACTAGTGGATATTTTGAAACTAGAGGTAGAGCTTTAGATGCACCTGTAACTGCTGCTAGTCTAGAAGAAGCTTACCGTGATGATGAAGGTGAACTTACTGATTCGATTAACAAAGATATAGATAGAGTTAATGATGAAGATAAAAGTATGTATCAATTGCTGATTAATCAGAACAATAAAATGTTTGATAATCAAGTACAGATACCAAAAACATTATTAAACTTAACTCAATCTGGATTAAAGGCACAAGATAATTTAAATAATTACTTAGAAGAAACTAAGCCTATACGGAATTGGCATCAAAGACGTAGAGAAGCTGAAGATTATGCTAAGAATGGTACTAAATATAAATGGCTAAAAGACTTAACTATCGAAGAACTAGCTGCTCTTAAGGGCGGGAATTATTCTCTTGCTGATTCAGATGTAAGAAAATTTGAAAAACTTGAAAACTATAGAGACGATGTTAATGTTGAAGTACAGCATCAAGCTTGGCAATTATATAAAGCTGGTCAAATTGATGAAGCTAATGAATTATTTGCAGGAGCTAAAGGTGAAGATGGTATAGGTACATCTGAAAAAGATTCAGTATACTATGCAACCGAAGAGGCTTTTATTAGAGGGTATGATGATTTTCTAGAAGAAGCTAATGGATCTTTTCTCATGCAAAGTGGTGAAATAGATCCTACAACTGGAATGCCTAAATTAATTAATCTTGCTGATACTGGTAGCCTAGCTGAATCTCAGCAAATATTAGATGAGATATTATATAGATATACTAATTCATTCCCAGAACATAGTAGAGGTATATTCGGTAGACTTAAGAGAGATGTATGGGAGCAATTAGCTAGGAAAAATGATGCACGGATGGTGCTAAAACAGAATCTAATTCTTGAAGCAACAAAAGAAGCTCAAATTAAAAAGAGATCAGATTTACTTAAAAATAAAACTAAAAGTGTTAAGTCATATTTATCAAAACATATAAAAGAAAATGCAGGAGCACATGATGGAGACCTAGGTCTTGCTAGAAAAGAATTAGTTAATAGTGTATACACATTTGCTAGAAATGGGTACTGGAATGCAGGAGAAATAAACGATGCTCTTGATGATAAATTCTGGACTAATGATGGTAGGTATGTAAGTTTTGAAGATAATTGGCCAAAAGATGCAGCTAAAATAAGAAAGGGTTTAGGAGAATATCAAGCAGAAGAGATAGAAGCCATAACTGAAAAAAAAGAAGTAGTTCTAACAGAAGATGCAATTAAGATAAAAGCAGAGATCGAAGGAAGTGATAAACCTTTGGATGAAAGAAGTAAGATCCAAATTGTATCACAGTATATGAAACGTCATAACATAAAGATGGAGCAAGTACCTGGCATCCTGCTAGATTTACCAGTTATTGGTGAAGGTGATGATGAAACGAAAGATTTTATCTTAACAGAAAGGTACTTAAGAGGTGAACCGATACAATCTAGTGATCTACAAGGTTTTGCAACTCAAGAAAAGAAGAAGGAATGGATAGACAGAATAAAAAATCCAGGTCCAAATGCTACGTCAAGGAAGAGTTTTATTACTGGAGCAGTTAACCAAAAAACACTTGAAACTGATGGACAAAAAGATAAGTCCATGAAGTGGAGAGCTTATGAAAATAATGCAATATCAGCTTATAACAATGCATTCCTAAATGAAATAGCAGCAGGGGGTACTGTCAGTAATGCAGAGAAAGCAGCACAAAAAGCAGTCTTAGACGGGTTACAAATAGGCAAAGAAGGTGATACTAATTGGTCTGAATGGGGTGGTGTACTACAAGGTAGAGGCCCTATAATGGAACTTAGTAAAGCTAAAGAAGGTATTATGAAAGATCCAACTTTAATAAGTAGTGATCAGCCATTGCCAGGTGAAGAACCTAGTATTAAACAAGCTTTAGATTATTTAAATAAGAAGGCTGTTCAATTAAATATACCTATATATTATAGACAATTTCCTCAGATAAAAAGATTACCTAATGGTCAACTTGCTGATCCTTATAGGTTAATGATGCATAGATTAGAATCCTTAGGATTACTAAAAGATAATAAACCTTTACCTGAAGATAAGTTACCTGATTATTTACAGAAATTATTATTAAATAAACCTAGCCCTAATAAAACTTTAAGAGTTATAAATGAAGAAGATGGGATAAATCTTATAGATGCTGAACTATTCGATCAACGTGGTAGAAATGCAGCTCAAGCATTAATAGATAATGCTCAGAAATCACAACAATATGCTGTATTAGATGGTTATAATCAGTATAAAATAAGCCCAGTTATACCACCAGATCTAGATGAAGAATGGACAGCTGTAGTTGATACAAATGGAGATCTTCACTGGAGTAATAAGTTAAAATTTTTACAGCCAGAAGTTGCCAAGGCGTTTGTGGCTGATGTACTAATGACATAATAACATGACAGATTCTTTAATAGAAGTTGATGTAAATGCACTCCAAGAGTCAGCAGATGCTTTAGCAGAATATGCTAATCAACAAGAACAAAGAACACAAGCTGAGCAGGAAGTTAAACAACAAAATGAAACTGTTGAAACTCAAGCCTTAGCTGAACAAAAAGATCCCAGAGAAGCTGAACAATGGGGCTTCAAAGCATTAGTTAAAGAAGGTCAATCGATATTATCAGGTGGGTTACAAGATACTGCTTCTTCGTTAACAACATTTCCTGAACGTACAATAGATGCGTTTAGCGGTGAAATGCAAAGAGAACGATTAGAAGAAGGTGGATATAAACCTGATTGGGATCCCTTTGTGGATCATGATAACCCAATAGTAACTAAAACATGGTGGGGAAAACTACTAAGAGGTACTGTACACTTCGGTTCATTAGCAGCGGCTATTATACCTGCTGCTAAATTAACTGCAGCTAGATTAGGTGTAGGTGCAGCATGGGCTGGTACAAGTAGCTTAGTTAGAGCTGCAGGTGTAGGTGCTGTGTCTGATGTGATATCTAAGGAATCAGATGGACACAATGCTTTAGGAGCCTTAAAGAAACAATATGGATTTATAGATACCCCTATAACTACCCAAGAAACTGATCATCCTATAATGATGAAGTTTAAGAATGTAGTTGAAGGTATGGGTATTGGTACTGCATTTGATGGTATTGCTTACTTAATAGGTAAAGGTAGCAGTAAAGCTGTAAAGCAAATTAAAGCTAGAAATGATAGTATTAAAAACCAAGACATAGAAAAGGGTATATCTGAACTTAGAAAAGGAGATGCTGAGTTTCGTGCTTCCAAGAATAGACCAATAGCTGATTCTAGCCAAGGTGCTCATATATCAGAACAAACAGCCTATGAAGCATTTGAAACACAAAAGAAAATACGTAACAACTGGGATGCAGAAGAGGGTTCTACGGGCTCTGTAACGACTCCTGTTCAACGTGAACGTATTTCTAGAGAAGGTGATATCAGTGAAGCTACGGCTGAACAGATATTAAGAAATCTATATAGTGCTGATAAATTTAGAGCTATAGTAGATCAAGCTAAACGTAGTAGAAAAACATTAGTAGAAGTATTTGGTGATAGCATAATGGCTCACCAACGTATCACTCAAGGTAGAAATGCAGCTGACTTAACAGCTAGAGAATACCTTGAAGAATTGTGGAAATCTAAGGATAGCTATGATGTAACTAATGCTGCTGGTGAAGTAGTAGACACTATAGAAACATTTACTAGTAAGAATATAGTTGTAGCAGATATGATAGTAGGTACTCTATTACATCAAATAAGAGATACAGGTATTGCTGGTAGAGAACTAGCTGATCTTGTAGATCTTGGTGATATAGATGGACCTGCAGCACAAGTTGTTGATACATTAATAACTGCTTTAACTGAGACAAAGAAAGCCAGAATTATTAAATCACAAAACTTTAGAGAGATAGGAGCTGGTAAACAGAGAGAATTCTTAGAAGCAACATTAACACAAGAAATGGCTGACACAAGGGAGTCTATAATGACAATCCTTAAGATCGCTAAAGATGATGCTGATGATGGTCTAATGAATGCTTTGTTTGAAACATTCTCTGCTATGAAAACAGTTAATAGTCTTGATGATTTTGATGCTTGGGCTAGGAAAATGATTAAGGGTGGTAAGATTGACCCTAAAGGACCAGATCGAACTGGTGTCTTAATTAGAGAACTAGAAGGTATGTTTGTTAATAGTGTATTAAGTGGACCTAAAACTCCTATAAGAGCTATATTAGGTACAAGCACAGCAACATTCCTAAGACCTATGTCCACGACTTTAGGTGCTACACTACGTTACCCATGGACTAAAGATTCAGCTACAATACGTGCTGGATTAGCCTCAATGAATGCAATGATGCAAGCTATACCAGAATCATTTGAATTATTTAAAACTAAACTTAATTCATACTGGAGTGGTGATGTATCAAGTATCAGGTCACGTTATGTAGAATTTACTAGAGCTGATGATAATTGGGAAATTTTAAGACGTTGGGCAGAGGATAGTGGTAGAGCTACAGATGCAGATAAAGCTGCATTTTATATGGCAAATATGGCTAGAAATGCTAACAATAGTAACTGGTTTACATACTCTACTAAGATAATGGCTGCTACTGATGATGCATTTGGATACATCTTAGGTAGAGCTAAAGCTAGAGAAAAAGCTATGCGTAATGTTATGGATATACAATCTGCAGGTGGTAGAACTCCTGAGATTACACCAGAACTAATGCGAGCTTATGAACAAGATTTCTATGGTCAAATTTTTGATGCAGATGGAAATATATTAGATGAAGCGACAAAGTTTGCACGTAAAGAAGTAACACTAACACAAGAATTAACTGGATTCTCAAAAGGATTGAATGATGTATTTACTGCTAACCCATGGGCCAAGCCTTTCTTTCTTTTTGCACGAACTGGTATCAACGGTCTTACTTTAACTGCTAAGCATACACCAGGTTTTAACTTCTTAGTTAAAGAATGGAATGATATAGCTTTTGCTAATCCTAATAATTTAGAAAATGTTGCTAAATATGGTATTACCACAGCAGAAGAACTAATGAATGCTCAGGCATTACAAGTTGGTAGACTCTCTATAGGTACTTCTTTAATTAGCATGGCTACTTGGTCATGGATGTCTGGTAATGTTACAGGTAATGGACCTACAAATAGACAGCAAAGACAATTATGGATAGATGCTGGTTGGAAACCAAGACATATTAAATTAGGTGGTGTATGGGTTAGTTATGATAGTCTTGAACCTTTTGGTCAGATCATATCTGCTGTTGCAGATATTGGTGATAATAGTATGTTATTAGGAAGTGAGTGGACAGAAAAAGAACTTCTTAAAGCATCTCTTGTATTAGCTCAAGGTGTAGCTAGTAAATCATACCTTGCTGGTATGACTCAGTTTGTTGATTTATTTGCTGGTCGTCCTGGTCAAGCAGAAAGAATTGCTGCTGGTTTATTAAACAATCAAATACCATTAGCTGGTATACGTAATGATTTAGGTAAACTATTTAATCCTCATATGAAGGAATTAGGTTCTGGTATTGATCAAGCTCTACGTAATAGAAACTTGATATCTGAATATTTACCTGGAGATGATTTACCAACTAAGTTTGATATGCTTAATGGTAAACCGATTAAAGATTATGATTTCTTAACTAGAGCTTTTAATACATTTAGTCCTGTACAATTAAACTTAGATACTAGTCCAGGTAGGAAACTACTATTTGATAGTGGATATGATTTACGTTTATCTACATATTATTCTCCTACAGGTACAGATTTATCAGATTCACCAGTTATCAGATCTATGTATCAGAAAGCTATTGGTAATCAAAACTTAGAACATAAGTTAAATAAACTTGCAGAAAGTCCTAAGATAGCAAGATCATTAGATGAGATGTATAAAGTTATTAGATCTGGTCAGCGTGGAGATTATGAACCAGGAGATTTTTATCATAATATTCAAATTGATAGACTATTTAATGAAGCTAGGAGAAAGGCATGGGCAGAGATTATGTATAATCCTAAAGTTCTTGCACTAACGCAGGCAGAACAAATTAAGAAAATCAAACGACTTAAGAAAAAACAACTAACTCAACAACGAAACATCCAACCCGTTCTAAATCTACCGTATAAATAAATCATGGCAGTTACCTATTGGACAGGCACAGGGGACGGTTCGGATACAACGTTCCCTTATTCTTTTCCATCCTTTAAAAAAGAAGATATTAAAGTAAGAGTATCTAATGTTTTACTAGATAATTATACAATAGCTAGTTATACAACAAGTAGTGGAGGTACAATAACCTTTGATAATGGTACTCCAAGTGGAGGTACATTAAACTCAACTTATTGTGAATCATCTGGTGCTCCTAAAAATGGATTAACTATCCATATATACAGAGATACAGAAGTTGACACAGCTAAAGCAACTTATGCAGCTGGTTCAGCAGTTAAAGCAGGAGACTTAAATAATAACCAAACACAAGTCTTATATGCAGCACAAGAAGAACAGAATCTAGGTGTACAAAGTTGGAATCTAAATGATGATACAATTCTATCTCAACATATTGTAGATGGTACTATTGTTACTGCAGACATAGCTGATAATGCTATTAATTCTCAACACTATGTAGATGGATCTATAGATACTATACATATAGGTGATGATCAAGTAACTTATGCTAAAGTACAAAATGTATCAGCTACAGATAGAGTACTAGGCAGAGATTCATCTGGTGCAGGTATTATAGAAGAAATAGCCCCAGCAGCTCTACGTACAATGATAAACGTAGAAGATGGTGCTACAGCAGACCAAAGTAATGCAGAAATCAGAGCAGCAGTAGAAGCAGCTTCTGATAGTAATGTATTTACAGATGCTGATCATAGCAAACTAAACGCTATAGATACTAATGCTGCGGATGATCAAACAGCAGCTGAAATAAAAACACTATTAGCATCTGACAAGCTAGAAAGAGCACATATAGCAGATGATATAATTGGTACAGATCAGTTAGCTGATAACTCAGTAGACGGTAATAAACTTGCAGATAATATAGATATAGCAGGTACATTAGATGTAACAGGAGCTACTACTCTTGACTCTACTTTAACTGTAGCAGGAGTTACACAATTTAATGGCCAAACAACCCTTGCTACTACTACTTATGTTAATGGTGCTTTAGAAGTTAAGAATGATCTTAATTTAAAAGCAGATAATAGATCATTTATTATTGAAACATCAGGTGGAGTAGATAAATTTACTGTAGATTCAGATAATGGTAATACAGTAATTAAAGGTTCTCTTACTGTTGAAGGAGCTACAACTTTAGCTGATGATTCTATTGGAGCAGATGAACTAGCAGCTGATGCTGTGGTTAATGCTTCTGTAGCAGCTGGTGCAGCAATTGATCATAGTAAATTAGCAGCTGTATCTAGCGGTAATGTTATTGTTGGTAACGGATCTAACGTTCCTACCTCTGTAGCAATGTCTGGTGACGTTGCAATTGCAGCTGGTGGTGCTACAACTATCCAAGCTAACGCTGTTGAGATTGGTATGATAGGTTGTGAACAAACAACTATATCAGACAGTGATTCTCATATTCCTACATCAGGAGCTGTTGTAGATTATGTGACCAGTCGAATTTCAAATATCGGTGGTCTTGAAGTTATAGATGATGATGAATCATTCCCTAATTCAGATTATCCAGCTGGTGTTGTAATTAGTATAACCGATGCAGCTGGCTTATCAGTCAATTCTAGTGGTGTCTCTACTAATGCTGATACACTTAATAACTCAACCGTAACTATTAATGGATTCCCTCCTGAATTAAGAGGTGGTGTCGGAGGCAATGCAGATCCTTATGTATTTGCATCTGGTGCTGGTTTAATGGTAGTCTCCACTGGATCAAGCAATACTTATGATTACCATCAGGCAATGATAAGGGAGTCAGACTTTGTACAGTTAAGTGATGATATAAACGATTTTAACAGTAGATACCGTATAGCAGGTTCAGCACCTGGATCTGATAATGATGCAGGTGATCTTTACTTCGATACTGGTACTGACAAAATGTATGTCAGGAATGCAGCTAATAATGCATGGGGTGAAGTTACATCAACTGGAGACTTTAAATATCTATTCCTCTGCCCTGCAGGTGGAACAGGTGCCCCTACACTTACTAATACAACATTTGACTTAAGAGAATCTAGTAACTCAGGTTCAGCAGCTTCTGTAACAAGTGCTGCTCAACTGATTGTTAGTATAAATGGTGTAATACAGAAAGCTAATACTGGTACTAGTGCTCCTGCTGAAGGCTTTGCATTGGTAGATGCTAATACTATTATATTTGGTGGTGCTCCTGGAGTTGGTTCCAGTATATTTATAGTACAAATAGGTTCTGCTATTAGTATTAATACACCAGGAGATGGTACAGTTAATGAAGCTAAGATAGCTGTTGGTGCTGTAAGTCATACAAGATTAGCAGCTGATTGCGTAGATGGAGATAACATTCAAGATGACGTTATTAACTCTGAGCATATAGCAGCTGGAGCTATTGATAACGAACATTTAGCAAATAACTGTGTTAATTCAGCACAAATAGTTGATGGTGCTGTGACTGCCGGTGAAATAGCAGCTAATGCTGTAGGTAGTTCTGAATTAGCAGATGATGCTGTTGATCTAGCTGAAATGGCTCATGGTACTCAAGGTGATATACTTTATTACGCAGCTAGTGGCGTGCCTACACGTTTAGGTGCAGGAACTAATGGTCAATATCTAAAGACACAAGGTTCAAGTGCTAATCCAGTATGGGCTGCAGGTAGTTCTGGTACTATTACAGCTCTTAATAATCAAACTGCTAATAGAGTAACTACTATTGGTGCTACAACAACTGAATTAGATGGTGAGGCTAACCTTACCTTTGATGGTACTAAACTAATTGTTGGTGGAAGTACTTCTGTAAGTGTAAATGATGGAGATACTCCTGTAATACAGGTAAATGGTACAGATTATTCTGATTCAGAAATTTCTGTAACTAATTTCTCTAATGATACAAAAAGAGCTCAGATTGTTATAGGTAAATCAAGAGGTGGTTCAGTAGGTAGTAATACTATTGTTAATAATAATGATACCTTAGGTACTTTAACTTTCTGTGGAGATGATGGTACTAATTTACTCACCCCTGGAGCACGGATAACAGCAGAAGTTGACGGAACTCCTGGTACAAATGATCTTCCAACAGAATTGTGTTTCTATACAACTCCTGATGGAGCAGCAGCCCCAACTAAAAAAGCAACTATTGGACCAGCTGGAAATCTTACAATATCTGATGGTGACCTAGTTATAGGAACATCTGGTCACGGTATTGATTTCAGTGCTACTACTAATAACAACAATGGTAGTTATGGCGGTACTATGGGTGATGAGCTACTGCATGACTATGAATATGGAACTTGGACTCCAGTAATTAAATTTAATGGAGGTACAACAGGTCAAAGTTATTCAGCTCAAGATGGTAGATATACTAAAGTTGGTAATGTTGTACATATTCAAGCAAATATAAATGTAACTGATAAAGGTACTTCTACTGGTAATATAACTATGGGAGGCTTACCTTGGTTAGCTAAATCTAATGGAGGTATGTTACTAATACAGGGAGATGGATTTGCATATAGTGGTACACAATGTTGGTGCCTTATAGGTACAAATGCAAACCATTATTGGAATGTTCAGCAAGGTGGAAGTGGTTCTTCTGCTAACTGGGTATACCTGACAGAGGGTGCAATAAACAATGGAAACTACTATCTTTCTGGCTCTTATATAGCTAATGATTAGCCTAAATCTATTAAATTTGGAGGAATTTTCTTAATGGCATTAAATAAAACAGTATCAAACGATAAAATTGAAGTGATTGGTAAATTTAAACATGTCCATGTACGTCAAGCAACTGCTATAGATGAAGATGGGACAGAACTAAGTAAATCTTTTCATAGGTCAGTCTATACACCTGGAGATATAGATGGAAGTGATAATTTTGTAGATACAGATATAAGTGGATTAGATTCTGATGTCCAAGCTATATGCAATGCAGCTTGGACTCAATCAGTTAAAGATGCATACAAAGCACACTTAATTGCAAATAAACCTGGAGGTTAATAAATGGCATTAACAGAATTACTAGAATCTGGTGTTAAAATTAGTAATGCTCCTTCTGATGGAAAATATCTTCAGTATAAAGATAGCACTGATAAATTAACTTGGGCAGATGCTACTGCAGTAGGTGGTGCTACAGGTGTTGACTTTAATGATGATGTCAAGATCAGATTCGGTACTGGCAATGATGCTTATATTGGATTTGATATTACAAATGATACTGCCGATACACTTATGATAAGGCAGCCTGATGGGGAAATACACATCAAGGCTGATAACTTTATGCTTCTCAGTGATGACACTGCTGGTAGAGCTATATATCTAGATGATGGTAATGATCGTTTAGAGCTTGGTCACGATGGTACTGCTGATGCTTATTTCAATGGTGGTAGTGTTGAGTTCGTACAAGATGTCAAGTTTGATGGAGCTACAGCTGGTACAGATATAACGTTTGATAGATCAGATAATGCTCTTGAGTTTGCAGATGACGCTAAAGCTACATTTGGAGATTCTGCTGATCTACTGATTTACCATTCAAGTGGAGATAATATTCTTTCTGGACCAGCATCAAATACTGCTGTTCCTATAAAAATACAACCTCAAGCTAATGAGGTTTCTGCAGTATTTAAAGATACTTCTGTAGATTTGTATTATGCGAATGTTAAGAAAGCAGAGACTGTAACCGGAGGCTTCACTGTAACTGGTACATGTACTGCAACAGCCTTCGCTGGTGATGGTTCAAACCTAACAGGTCTATCATCAGGAACAGCATTAACAGGCTCAACTGATAATACTATTTGTACAGTTACAGGTGCTAACGCAATTCAAGGTGAAGCTAATCTCACATTTAATGGATCTCAATTAGATCTTGATACTGGATCAGGTACATTTAATAGATGGAAAACTGATCAACTTAGATTTAATTCTACTGGTACTGCACATATAGATCATTATACAACTGGACAAGCTTTTAAATTTAGAGTTTCTGGAAGTTCAGCAGCAGATACTACTGCCTTTGAAATCTTTTCTACTGGAAATGTAGAAGTATCTTCTGGAAACCTAGTCATAGGAACAGCTGGTAAAGGTATTGACTTCAGTGCTTCTGCAGACTCTAGTGCTGATGGTCAATCAACAGATTCAGAGTTATTAGATGAGTATGAAGAAGGGGAATGGGAAATAACTCCTAATAATAATAATTTAACATTTACAAACCCTGACTGTAGATATACAAAAATTGGAAACTTAGTGACTTGTGTTGGAAAAATAGATGTTAATAGTGTAAGTGGTACTGATTTAACTTATCTATACCTACCTTTTACTTGCGCACATGTTGCTAATTATGGTAATGCATCGGCTAGCGCTATGATCCATACCCAAATTGATGCTGGTGGTGATACATGCGGACTATTTATACCAGGAAATACTGCTGCTGCTTGGATGTTTGGTTCTCAAAATGATGGAGGCTGGCGTCATATCAGCAACTCACACTTAAGTTCTAGTTCTGAAATGGTCTTTACTTTTAGTTACAGAACAACCTAAATAAATAATTAATCGGAGATTAATCTTAATGGCTTTAACAAAAGAAATAACTAATGATAAAATAGAAGTTGTAGGAGACTTTAAATTCGTTCAAGTTCGAACTGCAACAATAGTAAAAGAGGATGGAAAAGAACTGAGTCGTAGTTTTAAAAGAAAGGTATGGGTACCTGGACAACTACAAGACGGTACTACTAATTATGTAAATACAGATATTAGTGCTGCCGATGCTGATGTTCAAGCTATATGTAATGCTTCTTGGACTCAAGCAGTAAAAGATGCACATAAAGATTGGCTTATTGCAAATCCACCTACCCTTTAATTTAATATGACCATCCAAGAAAAGAAAACTGAATTAACAAATTTAATTGAAGAACTTGTTAATCAATATAATAAAAATATTGAAGTTCAAAATAACTTAAAAACACAGATAATTGAACTTCAGGGTGCATTAAAAGTTCTAAATGAACTAGAAGATGTCAATCAAGATACCAACAGCGAGGCTACCTAAACCTCTAAACATCCCTCAGATGTATCTGAGACAGCCTACAGCAGACGTACCAGCCTTTAGACCTATTGTCATACCCCCAGCTGATTTAGAACGCCCTGAGGAGACACAGCCAGCTAAAGAGGAAAAGAGTACAGAACAAGCTGAAGTACGTAAATTAGAAATACCTGTAATTGACATTAAAGTACCTGTACCTAATGGTGAAATAGTAGCTACTGCAGTTACAACAGCTGTAGTAGCAGTAGCTACAACTACTGTAGCTCAAACTTTCTTTGAGCCAATCCAGAAAAACGTTAAAAAACAACTACAGAAACGTGTTGATGCATGGAAGAAAAAAAGGAAGGAGAAAAAAGAAAAGGTCTCCTCGGCAAGTTAAAAGATGCTGCTGAAGATCAAGAACACCAAATCCAGATCCTTGGAACTTTTGTTCGACTCGGTGTAGTCGTTTGGTCTGGCTTTATCATAACTTTAAACTATGTGGAATTACCAATGATTAAAAAATCTGGTAACTCAGATATCACGTTCGTGGCAAGTGTGTTTACTGGTGCACTGGCCACTTTTGGCCTGACCACTGGTAATAATAAAGATAAAGGAGCACCAGTAAATTGTCCAATGGCAAAGAAAAAGGAAGAATGAAAAAATGGCTTTTACTCTTCCTACTGTTTTCACCCTCGGTAGCAAGAGCAGAACTCGTCACACCTCAATTTACACAGGGGTCGATGAATTCTACAACAACAACAACTCAGGAGATAACGGAGGAAATTACTACCACCACGTATGGTTCAGCATTAAACAAATGGTCTGGGGACAACATAACCCATACTTCAACCTCTTCAGGAGGTATAGCCGATTCAGATTCGGTATTCAATATGACAACAGCTGGCTCAGATTTCTCACTAGAAATAGTAACAAGAGCAGCAAGTCAAGTGTTAGAAGTAACAGAAATCGAAAGAACTATCGAAACCTCTGCTACTACAGTATCCTTATCAGTCTTCTCACAATAAGTCCTTTACGAGCAGAAGAAGGTGAAACAAATAACACCTCGAATCCAGTTGCAGCTGCTACCGGAAACGTCACAAATCAAGCCGTACAGTTCCAAAATAACGGAGCCCCAAGTCGTCAGGTTATTGGGCCAAACATATCTTGTAACGGTGCTACCATGACCTTTAGCCCATTTTATATGGGTAATCATACAACTCCGTATGATGATCAAATGACTCAACAAAGCTATACAGTAGCTGAAAATTGGGGTGGTCAAATTAATTTTATGGTACCCCTAGATGGTTCTCTTGTTGAACGTTGTAAAGCTGCTGCTGATAGACAAATAGAAAAGATGCAACTTGACTATGAATTAGTTAGAATTAAAAATTGTGCTGAACTACAACAGAAAGGTTTCATGATACGTCCTGGAACTAGAGTATATCATGTATGTAGTGATGTCATTCCAATTTCTGGTTATAAAGCAGAATTAGCTTTAGCCAAAAGTAAATTTGAACAAAAAAACTGTAAACCTATCGAAGAATTTAGATTCCCATGGCAGAAAAAAAGAAAGCAGTGTCTAGTCCAGAAATAAAAATAGCTGATCCTCCTGTAGTTACTAAACCAGCTGCTCCAGTTGTAACTGCAGTAAAAGGTAAATTTTCAGAAAAAGCCACACGTGGCACTTTAGATAAACGTTAACCCACTAAAACAAATGACCCTATTAATCAAGCCCATCCTTCTCGCCTTTATTAAGTCAGATGCAGTTAAACAACTTATAATTGATGTATTAGCTGCTTATGTAAAACGTACTGATAATAAGCTAGATGATAAGGCATTGGAAATTGTAAAAGAAAAATTATTCTCTTAAAATCATGGCATTCACACGCGACATGGCTGACTGGGAAAAGGAACAAGGTAAACTAGCCTCTGCAGACGGTGTTCCTAGATTTAAAGTAACTGATGCTGATAAAAAATACAAAACAGAAGCTTGGAAACGCTGGCAAAAAGGAAACCCAAATTATTACTACGCACCTGGCAGAGCATAATGGCAAAGAAAGCCGCAGAAGAGAAGTTTAATGAGTTACATAACCTTGTCACTAATGAATTCTTATCTAGAGTTCGTAGTGGTGAGGCTAGTACTCAAGACTTAAAAGCCGCATGTGACTGGCTTAAAACAAATGATGTCACTGGTGTTGCCGATGCAGGTAATCCTTTAGATAAATTAAATAGAATCCTCCCTAAAGTTGACCCTGAACTCGTTCATAGGAGGTTATATGGCACCAAAACGAGCGTCTAAACCTGGAAAAACTTCTCGGTACTATCAATCCGCTAAAGGCCGGAAGTCCTACGAGAAACAGAAAAAGAAACAGAAAAAGATTAATAGTACCCCTGCTAAAAAAAGATACCGTAAATTACTTGCACGTAAACGTCGTAAATTAGGTATTATGGGGAAAGGTGGTAAAGATGTTAGTCATAAGAAAAACCGTCTTAAACTTGAAATACCTAAGAAAAATCGTGCCAGAGGAGGGGCTAAACGTAAGTAATGACTAAAAAGAAACCTGAAGGAATTGTAATTAGGGGAGAGTTAGAAAAAGAATTAGAAAGATTAAAAAGACTTCTACCTACTAAACATTCACATATGTCTAAAGAAGATTGGAAGTTTGCAGTTAATCAAGCTAATGCTAAATTTCGTACTAAAAATAACTTAAAAATAAAACATTTAGGAAGTAAGACATCTAATAAAGGATTAGGTGAAACTATTAAGGAATTACAAACTAGACTAGATTCTGTAGATAAACATTTAGGTACACGTTATCTAACAAAAGGATCAAGAAAACCGGTTGGATTTAAAACTTGGCATTATACTCAAGATAGTCCTCAAGGGATGATTAATCCTGATTATAATGAAGAATTTGATCCTAAGTTTATAGCAAGACAGAAAAAGTTAGCTAGTCAAGACTTTTATAGAGGTACAGATTTAAGTAATTCAAACTCGTTGTTAATAAATAAAGCTGAGAATAATGCTATTGAACAACGAAATCCTCAACAATCACTAGATACTAAACGATCTAACCCTAATCCAAATGGTGAAGGAAGTCTTCCAACCTCTTCAGTAGAGCAAGAGGAAATGAATAGAGCTAGACTTAAAGCGTCTGCTTATTTAGATAAAGTTGGTGCTGGTGGTAGAATGACTCCACAAAAACTACAAGCATTAGCATTAGTAGCACCAAATTCTAAAACTAATGCACATACATTAGCAGTAAGACATCATTTTAGAAATGATCCAAGATTTAAAGATAAAGCTTGGCAAAAAGATTTTAAATAGGAGGCTAATATGACCTCAAGTACATTTGAACAACCAGTAGAAGAACAGGAAAAGAAAAGGGAATTAGGTA
>VTLG01009411.1_pt1 | contig 35194 bp, 22 predicted proteins | sample 4694571 | NCBI WGS metagenome assembly VTLG01 (sample SAMN12604809, study PRJNA352737) | marine metagenome | biome: ENVO:00000447; feature: ENVO:00000209|ENVO:00000569|ENVO:01000036; material: ENVO:00002151; isolation source: viral sequences binned using virsorter ...
TCTTTTACTATTGCTGTGGCAGTTGCCGCATCTGTATCTGGTGTTGTATACATTTTAAAACTTCCAGACTGTGTACCTTGTGCATTATTTGTTGAACTTGCTGGCATATAAAACGTACCTGAGTACCCATCAAATTCATAACTGTTTGCTACACCTGAGCCACTATTATGTTGTGTGTCGTATATTTTTGCCTGTGCTTCACTTGTAAACAATGGATAGTAATATCCATTACTTCCTGATGTTGTACCTTGCGAACTAGTTGCTAGTATTTGGAATGGTCCTGTACTACCTGTTGTTCCACCTGCTATTGTTACTGTAGGTGCAACTGTATATCCAGCTCCTCCTGATACTACTGTAATAGATGAAACATATTTTTTATGATAATCATTCCACATCTGCCATGGATTCTGTGTAAGTTTAGCTGTATCTTTTGATACATTTAATCCTCTAATTTTTCCAGTATCCGTATCATAAAATGGAGGATTATCAAAATCTGTATTCATTCCATCTTGTGTATCTGTTCCTTGATATCCTAATGTATATTCTCTTAATTTTGTATGGAATGGTTTAACTTCATTAATATAACTTTCAACCCAAGCATCTGTACCTGTTGTATAAGTTTTTCTTTGATCTAATTGTCTAACTGAGTTTTTAGCATTTATAAACGATGTTTTAAATAACCAGTCAACATAAGTTTGTTCTGATAAAACTTTTCTTAATCCTGTAAAGAATAACGTATTGTATTCTACTGCTAAATCATTAATGAATAAATCATCTCTTAATGCTGTTAAAATTTTTCTTGTTTCTAATGTTGGCTCTTGATCAAAGAAATTATCATCAAAATTATCTTGTCCTGCAAACCCTGTTGCATCTTGAGAATAATCATAAAGTTTTGTTAATATTTTTATAGCACCGTTTTGCGTACCAACGTTTTCCCATTCTGTTGCTGTCTTTTTAAATAATTTCCATCCGCCAGTGTCCGCACTAGTTACTTTAACGTGTTTGTCAATATCTAAAGCTAATTTGTCTAATTCATATTGATATGTAACCTGTTTATCAACTTTTGTATTTTCGTTGGTTCCTTCTTTGTACCAATCTGCATAACTCCAATATTTGCTTGTATTATATGTTTGAATTTTTGTTCTTGACCAAACTGTTCCGTCCCAAGTATATATTGCCCAAAAACTATTTGCAGTTTCGTCAGCTTGTACAAGATATTTTACTGTACCTGATAAATCTCTTGTATCAATATAAGTTAAGTCTGCATATGTGTCAATTTTAGCGTCCCATTCTAAACTTTCAGTAGTTGGCTCTGGATCTTTTGAATCTAAATTTGTTAAACTAATCGTTCCAACTAGTTGATGTTTTTTCAATACAGAGTTTGCATAATCTATAATTTCTTTTAATGCATTATATCTGTTTACATACCAACTTTGCCTTGGACGTATATTATTTCCATATCTTTCATTTACAGATAAATCTAAGTCAGGTACGTTATCTCCTGTACTATTTTGACCTATTAATGAATCCCACCAACGTGTTTCTATTTGCGTTCCTGGACGATAAAATTTATCTCCTTCACGTACTAATTTCCAAACTGAATGTGCATCACCTTCGTGAGTGTTTGTTCTAATATCAACATTTAAAACCGTGTCGTCATTAGTTAAATTGGTTGCATTATAAAGTAAAACTGAATTTGTATCTGTTACTGCATAATATTTAAAACCAAAACCTTTTGGATTTGTTATTAAATTAGAAATATAAGCTGTTGTGTTTGTTCTTTGAACTACACTATTTGTTGGCATTATAGTTCTATTTCTTACCCAGTAATAATAATAAGTTACAAAACTGTCTCTTGCAGAACTATATTTTTGTTTAACTGAATATTGTATATCGTCTATATTCAAAGGAGTTCCTGGAACTCCAGCAGTTATATATTCACTTGGCAATAATGTTGATTCTACCCATTCATAAATGTCTATAGAAGAACCAGGAAATAGATTGCCCCAGTTGTTTCTTTTATATTCTTGTGTATCTTGTTCATACCATATCCATTTTACTCTTGAAAGATCCCACCATACTTCTCCAATATGTTTTTCTGCCCAAGTAGATTTTTCGTTTTCGTTTGGCCCAACATTATATTGTGCTGGATCCCACGTTGTTTTATAATTAATTTCTCTATCTGCAACTCCGTGTATTCTTCCTTTTATAGGATCATACAATTCATAGTAATCTGTAATTTGTTTTGTAGATTTATTAAATTCAAAAACTTGTCCAAGTTTATTAATATCCATTAATGGTGTTTCGTATGCAAGTTGTTTCCAAGCATATTCACCATTTACATTTAAATCAAATTGAGCTACTGATCCATCATTAGATATTTTAGTACTTCCGTCTGTTGAAGTATTTCCGTCATCGTCTGGTGCACCTATAAACACTGAATTATCAGTTACACATACTCCTCTTCCAAAATCATCATCAGGTGATACACTACTTGTTACTAATCTGTCATCAATTACAAATTTTGTATTATACATAGTGGCTGTATATGCCGCACCTGATCCTACGTTTTCATCTACAAATACAGTATCTTGTAAATCAAATGTTGTTTCTCCTGAGTCAAAGTTTGTTGGTCTACTATTAGAAAACTTTTCAGCACCAATAACTAATCTTGTACCTGCATTGTTTAAATCTAAAGAACTACCAAATGCACTATTACTTTGAGTATCTGGTGATAAAATTGTTTGTTGTAAAGTATAAGTTAATGTAGAGTCTCCAGCGGCATCCCATTTATAATAATAAACTGCTCCTGAATCAACCGCTGAACTAGTATCATTACCTGGTGCTCCAATTACAAGAGTTGTTCCATCTTTACTCATTGACATTGTGTCTCCAAAAGATGTATTAAGTGTAGAATCTTCAGCTGACGCACCTGTTAATGTTTGTACATGAGTAAATGAATGCTGTACACTGTCATCAGTTGATTGTGATGCCCTTACAAATATTTCAACTTTACCTGCATTTCCCGGTGCAACTGAACTAACAGCAAGAATATCGCCATTATCATTTGCTTGTAATCTGTGTCCAAATCTTTTGTCTGTTCCGGGATCATTAGATGTAATTTGTAAACACTGTGACCAAGAAGAATATGTTGAACCATCTTCTCCAACACCCCATTCATACATATAAACTCTACCTGCACCTGAATTGACTCCGGGTGCTGACACAAACATATATTTTGTCGGTGTGCTTCTTACTGAATCTGCTCCTGGTTCACATATTTTATGTGCCCATCCAAAATTTTGAGATGCTAAATCAGATGGTGGTAGTTTTGTAGTTAATGTTCCATATTTGAACGTTGTTGGATCCCATACAAATATTTTAATTAAACCAGCGTCTGAAAATCTTGTACTTCCGTCGGATCCTAGTGAATTGGCATAAGGTGCACCTGCAACAATAAAGTTTTCGTCTGAGCTCATTGATAATGAGTATCCTAACCTGCCAGTAGCATCGTCTCCTGCTGTTGTTGTTGAAACTGATTGACTAACAAAAGCCGTTCCTGCTGATGCAACTGTACGAAATAAAAACTGAACTTCTCCTTGTGATTTAGTAGGTGCTGAAACTACAACTGTTCTTCCGTCGTTTCTTGCAACTATTTGATATCCAAAATCTTGATCTGCTGACGTAGTATCCGGAGATAATATTTGCTTGTATGCATATGGATCTTGTTTTTCATATACTCTCCATAATCCGGAAGTATCTGCATCAGCAAAAACCTTATCACCTTCTTTTTCTATTGAATCATTTTTATCTTTGTATGTGTCGTAATGTATTAAATCGTTTACATTATCCATTGAACTTAATCTTACAGAAACAAATTTATAAACATCTCCATAACTATCAGCTGTTGACCCATCTGCTAGGTTTGGAATAAATCCTATATTACCTGTAAAATTAATTACAACTGTTCTATGATTTGGTACACTACCAACTTCATATACTTGATTTAATGTTGTTTCTTGTGAATTCCTAATTGCAAAATAATCGGGTACTGTTGTTAATGTTCCAACACTGAATCCGTGACTACCTGTGAATGTAATTTCTATTTGTGTAGCTTGATTTATTGATTTTATTTCAGAAATTTTAATTCCAGCATTTGTTACTCTTAATACGTCCCAATCATTATTTGTTTTATTAGCAACCCAAATTAAATCATTTGCTGTTATGCTTTCTACATTTAAGTTTAATAATTCAACTCTATTAAATGCAGTATGTTGTACTTGATTTAATTGTGGATATCCTGCAGTTTTTAATTTTTGTATTACATCTCGATCTACTCCTGCTATTGAATAATCATATCTTGCAAATGACGTTGATGCTGTATAATCTACCGGCTTATAATAAAAACTATCTTTAACAACAGCTAAACTTCTAGCAAATTTTTTAGTATAATTAGAAGTATCAAATAATTCAATACTTTGCGGAATAGCTACAATTTCGCTATCTTTTAAAACTATTTGTATATTTTCTTTAGCATCTGTGTTTCCAAGTCTACCAGTTCTAATCATCCACTCTGGATATAAATCTAAAGTAATATCTTGTTCTTCATATTTTGCTTTTAATAATCTTGTAATTGCATTTTTTGTTCCTTTTTCTCTAGTATATCCTTGATAAAATTTATACTGAGAAACATCATTAACAAATAAATTTTCTAAATAATCTCTAGATTGGTATCCAATTAATCTTTGTGCAAGTTCTTGTTGTGACTCGTCAAAGTTATTAGATTCTAAGTTATAGAAATCATTAAACTGAGAAATTTTATAATCAAAGTTTGGAATCAATTGTGGTGCTGGTTTTTCATCTTTTAATATCCAGTTATTGGTTACAAACTTTGCAGTTGACGTATGATTTATTTTTGCAACATAAAACTTACCCTGATATTCTACACTATCACCAATTTTATAATTTGTATTTTTTATCCAATATGTTACTTTAGCGGCATCAAACATAAAGCCTGGTGCATAATAATCTCCGTTCCAACCACCTGTTTTCCATCCAACTAGTTTTAATCTTGCTTGACGGAATCCTGTATTAGGATCGTAAATTATATCTGAGAAAACTGTACTATTATCAAATAAAATAATATGTTCTTTTTGAACTGTATTCATATCAATATTATACAAACCAGTGTCTTGTGATTTTATACCTATATCAAATGTTTTACCAACACGTTTTGTTGATATTTCTCTAATATCAACTTTTCTTCCACCTGCATCTAATATTGAATAATCTCCAGTTATGTTCCTTAACTTACCTACTATAGAATTATTAGTATCTAATTCAAATCCATCTGCGCCTGGTGAAACTGTAATAGCCGATCCTGGTGCCCAATTTTGTGTTGTCCAAAATAAAAATTCTTGTACAGCATTTTTCCAGTTTAATATTTCTTTTAATTCATTTGAATATTTGTTAAATTTAAATCCTTGTTTTTCTAACCAATATCCATAGCCAAATAAAAAGTCTGCAACATCTTGTTTTGTCTCAAATACAAATCCATATGGAATAGTTTGAACTGTTTCTTGATAATTTGAATGCTGTTCAACTTCAACACCCGAAATAGAAACTTTTGAACCTGCAACTGATTTTATAGGATAATAAAAGTTAAAATAAGGTCTAGAAGTACAATATCCTAAAACTTTATAACCACCTAATAATGATGATCCGTCTATACCCGTATCAGTATTTTTTTCAATTAATACACCTGAATAGTAAAATGAATTTACTGGATTAGATGTTCTAAATAATATTTTATAGTTTTCGTCTGGAATAAATTTAGATCCAGAAGTTGATCCCGGAGACACTGAGTCTGTTAAAATTTTTAAATTTTCTTTATCAGTAAATCCACCCAATTTATATGCTAACTGTACAGTTAACGCCTTCATTTTTTTATAATAAAATGTAACTGGGTCTAAGTTTCTTGCTGACAAATAGTTGACTACAAAAGGTTGATATCCTGCTGTTTGGTATCTAGTTGTAACTCCAGTTGTACTATTTGTAACTGTTTCTAAATGATATTTTGCAGTTGATAGTTGCGTTCTAATTCCTGTTTCTGAATTAATTAAATTTCCTGCAATATTTGTTTTTAATCTAGAATTATCAAAAAATAGTGTAAAAAATTTAGCAGGTTTTGTTAATGCTAAAGTTTTAATTACAGTAAAAGGATATGCTGATGATCTTCTCCACGCCGTTTCTGATGGTGCTTGATCTCCAAATTTCCATCCTGCTCTTCTTCCTGCTATATCAAAATTATCAACTAATCCTGCCGCAATAGGATCTAATAAAGTTCCTGATGCGTCAACTGGCAAATAACTTTTAATTGCTGGCTTACCATATCTTCCTGGCTCAGATTCTATTGCATTCCATAATACATCATTTCCTGATGTGCAAGGTGCTGTTCCGTATGTTGCGTCCCACGTGCTAGGTTTTTCTGAATGTCCTAGCATTTCCCACGGTCTAGTATGTGGGCTATCTGTATCGTAAAAGTATTTGTAAATAGCTCTCCAGTATCCTGGCAAACTTTGTTTGTTTATTCTGTCAGTACTTTTTGCATAATTGTATGTAAAAGGTGATCCTTCAGAAAAAGTTGTATTTGTAAGATATTGTACATTATTTCTTCCTGCCCAAACATAAAAATCTTTTCCTTTTATATCGTTTACTTCTTGTAACGTATATTCTGTTGCCGTAAATGCCGATGGCATTACATCATTAATATCTAGTAACGTTGAATCGTATGCAACTTTACAGTTATTATAAATTCTTTTTTCTAAATCTAAAATTAAAGCGTCTCTTTCATCACCATATGCTTTTATAATAGAACCGTCGTGTCTACGTATTACTGATGTATCTGTAATATAAGTTGTATCAGTAAATTGCTCTGGTGTAAATTTTGGATACATTCCAAGTTTAGTTGGCGATGGTGGCATATAACTACCAGTTGTATCGGGATAATCTTTAATCTTAATTGTATCGCTTTCAGCGAGTGTGGCTGTTATGTTTACACTATCATCTGTTGTACTAAAGGTATAGTCTGTACCTAAAATCAACTGTACGTCATTTAGGTATACATACACAGCTCTACTACTTGTAGCTGAAGTACTATGTTGTGAGTCAATTGCGTATTCTGTTTGAGATGCATCAGGCACGGTATAAGTTCTAACTGAAACATTTTCACCCCACCCAATCATATCTTCATAATAAAATGGGAAAGTACTATTTCTACCTTGTGCCATTGCTTCTATAATCTCGTCTACTCTGTCAGAAGCAACTCCTTCGTATGCTGTACCAACTGCTTTAGTTAAAAAAGAATCATACCACTTTTCATATTCTAAATTACAATAATCTATTGCTGATATAACATTTGCTTCTTGATCAATTAATCCAAACACTGCTGGAAGTAATAACCCTTGGTGTTGTTGTATTGTTCCACCTTTTAATCTTGCGTCTGGTTTATCTCTTAGATTACATTTTCCTGGAATTGATCCTGTAACATCTTGATTTTTTTCAAATATATCTTTTACATGACCTAAAACTTGTCCAAAAGTAAACTCTCCTACTTGAGAGTTTAAACTGTTTATTGATAAATTTTCTGGTACTTCATAAATTCCTTTGTTTGCTATTTTGTCAGCTGAACTATATCCTGCAATTTTAATTTGATCATCTATTTTTAAATCTTTTACAAATTTTACATATTTGTTAGTAGTACCATTTACTAAAGTATAATCAGTTGTTATAGTTTTTCTTATACCATTTACTGAAATTGCTAGTTCTAAATCAGTTAATTCTGAAGAGTTATTATAAAAATCTATTGGAAATAATTTTTTTTCTGTTTTATCTACTATAAAAGTTCTAATTACTCTTTGTTTACTATTAACAATTCGTTTAGTCCATGCACTTTTATTATTATGTGTTGTAGTGCCTGTTGTATAATGTAAATGACCTTCTGCTAAATTTTTTGCAATAGTCGATGTTCCGGATTGATATGTAAATGTACCTGATGTATGATCGCTTTCAAATACTATATCACCTACATTATTAATTGTATTGTATTTTACTTTTATGCCTAATACTGTATCTGTTGTTGCTGTATCAGAAGTTTTAAATGCAAATACTTTTGCTCCTGCAAAAGTTGAGTTTGGATATATAGTATCGTCATCAAAAGAAACTTCGTCATTATCGTACATACTAAACAACGGTTGTTGATTTACTTTTGATTTTACTTGCGAAGCTTTCCAAGTTGCAGTTGTTGAATCATAGTGGAATGTTTTTCCTTGATTTTGTGTGCCGAATTCCACAAAAACTGACTCGTCGTTAGCTGGTGTGACATCTGCCGCTTCTGTTAATGCAATAACTTGCGTTGACCCACCTGCTGTTACAAAGTTTACATTATAAATTTTATTTTTTACAGTTGGGTCTGTATCTGTGGCAAATATAACTCTCATACCGTCTTTTACACTTACTTCGTCTATATAATAACCTGTTTGATTTACAACATTACTAAATGCATCAGTTGTAACTGTATCATAAAGTGTAACAGAAGTTTTTGCTAGTGTTCCGTGATTATAAAGTTTAAGTCCAGAATCAAATTCTATAATTGGTCTTTTTGCTCTATCTGTTTCGTTTAATGATGCAGTGTGTCCGTTTACTCTAGCAGTTTCTTCAACAACTGATTTATGTGTCCATCTGTTATATCTTGACCAAGCATTTTGATCTAATGAGTCTCTTTTAATAGTAATATAATCTTTTGTGTCTGGTCTATAAAATGCTTTTGCATATGGTCTTGAATCATATGCAACACTATCATACAAAATAGTTGTTTCTGTTGCGTATGTTTCTGGTGTAATTAAATCTTCTACGTTTGTTAATGTTATAGATTCGCCTACTCCTTCAACATAATATTCTTTATCTTGATATGCTGTATCCACTAATGACGTTTTAAATTTAATTTTCATTCCATTAGATAAATCTAAAGTTCTTAAAGAATAATTCTTAACACCAATTATATCATTAGCAGGATTAATTTTTTTATTAGAATCAACAGTCAAAATTTGTAGTATACCATTCATTGAATCATGCATACCACACTGATAATATAAAGTATCAGGTGCAGTTGTTGGTACTGTAAATGTTACCGTACCACTTTCTATTCCATTATTTGTTACACCTGTTGAATATAAAGTAGACGTTGACCCGTCAGCACTTAACTGATCCTTATAAGGTTCTGTCATTATCCAAAACGGATGACCTTTTGCATCTACATCAAATTTATAAGTGTTACCTCTATAAAGAGTTAACATTGGATTTCTTTCATTTTCTCTGTGAGGTAAATTCCATGCTTTTGCAGAACTACCGTCATCTGGCCATGCTTTAACTTTGTATTCTGCAACTGCATTTGTTCCAACGGAATCTATTTCAATTACATTAGGGCCTTCCGGCATCCAATAGTATTCTCTGTAATTGATTAACTTATCGTAATCTATTGCAGGGTTCCAAGAGTAAACAGTTTCTTTGTTTAATCTATCGTGGTTATCTACTTTTCCACCAAAATATTTTATTTGATTAATATAGTCATCATACGTTCCTGAAAACTTAACTTGGTCTTCTGGATTAACTGATGTTGTATCTTTGTCTGTATAAGTTACTGCAGGTTCTAATTGATATGCAAACCTATCTCTATTTGTTGCACCAATATATCTGTCTGTAATTTTTCTTGTATATGCATCTTGCCTACCAATAAATCCATCTAATCTTTCTAGTGATCCTTTTTGTACTAATGGATCTAATGTACTTGATAAAAATCTTTGGTTAGTGTCTGTTCGATAAAACGCAGGTAAGTGTTGAACAGTTCTACGTAATTCGTTGTTGCCTTGTTTAACAACTTCTTGGTTAGTTAATGCGTTAATTTCTCTGTCTGCCATTAGTATCCTGCTCCACTACTGCCGGTACTTGAACCGGATCCTGATGTAGTAGAGCCTGACACTGCTGATCCTGACGTAGTGTTTGTTGTAGCGGATGATGTACTTGTTACAACTGTACCTGATGCTTCTAATTGATTGGCACCTAATGCAGTTATAGTTGAAACATCATTAACAGTGGCCCCACTAATAAAAATTTCGTCTGCCGCGGATGCAATTTGAAACAAAGACCCAAAACTTTGTCCTGATTGGTTTGGCACGATTACAACTGTTAATAAACTAGGTGCTAATCGACCGTGTACATATGCGGCTAATTCTGTAAAATAAAATGTATCTCCAAAATCCCAATTATCTAATGCAAAGAATTCATTTATTGCTCTAATTACTCTTGTTTTAATTACAGCATCGGTTACTTTAGTATTAGGATTTTTTACAACTTTAAATGTTGCTTGTAATTCTTCATCTGCACCTGTTCCAAATAATATTTTATATTTTACTGGGTGATAAATTATTTGATCTGATAATGATTTTAATGGATTAAGTGTTCCTGAATAATTAATTCTTAATTGATCAGAAGTTGCTGGAAGTGGTTTTGCTCCGCCATCTTGTAACCATATTCTATATAAATTGTCATATGATCTTTCTAACATATAAACGTCAATAATATTTGATACTGAAGGATCAATTCTAGTTTGTTGTCCTGCATTATGTTTATATTGAAAACTTATAGTGTTTCTTCCTCGTCTAGCAATATAATCTGTAGTTGTTGATAATGTGTTTGTAGTTGAGTCATATTTCTTAATAACATCCTCTAAACCATCATAAAAATAAAATAACTGTCCATTTGAATATGTAGCACTGGATAATGTAATATCGGTTTCATTTAATGATACTACAAAATTTGTTGATGCATATGGTTTGTATCTTGCTATATTGTTATATGAAATGTATTTCTCAAAAAATACAAATTTTGTTGTTGGCGTTGTATCTGGTTCTACAATAATATCAAATATATCTGGATTATCAACTACTCCATCGTCATCGTCGTCATAAAATCCTACTTTTACTTTTCTATTATCTTGATATCCGTCTGCTTCTGTAACAGTATCTACAACTTGCCAATTAATTGGATAACCAATTGAATTTCCTGTAGAAACAACTGAATTTGTTTTTAAAACTTTTACAGTATCTTTAACAGTTTTACCTGTTTTATAATCATAAATTTTTTCTTGTCTATCGTAATGAAATTTGTTTTGTCCTGCAGATTCAAAAATATAATTTAACAATCTGTACGTAACTGTGTAAGTATTTCCATCATTAGAAAACTTAAACCACCAACTTGCATCTAAGTTAGTTCCTGCTGTTGATCCTGCATTACTTAAACTAAACACAGAACTTGCACTTAAATTAGTTGAAGTAATTACTTTCCAAGTTTCTGTATCTACATCATATCTTAAACCAAATTCTTCGTATGCTTCAATACGATCAATAATATCTGTTTTTAATGTATCTGAAAATGTTGTTGCCAAGTTTGGTATAACTGCTGATACTGTTGCACCGTTTGGTATAATATTATTAAGTGTAACTGGTCCTAATCCAGTTTCTAAATTTCCTGTGCCAGCATTTGCTCCATCAGTTACAACTGCACCTATTTTTGCCCATGATCTATCTTCAGCATTGTCGGTTCCTGCTGTTACTAAAGTATTGTTTAAAAATTCTCTTGTATCTGGAGAAGTAAATTTAACTATTGCACCTACTTTTGCATATTTAAAGTTACTAGTTGCAAAATCACCAACCATTAACGGACCACCCGATGTAAAAAATCCTGTATTAGTATTTGTACCAGTGGTTGTGGAATTCCATGTTGCTGATAATGTGCTTAAATCTTTAGTTCCATATTTAAAATAATAAAACTGTCTTGAATATGCTTCTTTTAATTTTGCCTCAACTGAATTATCTACTGATGATTTTATTACATTTCTATTTGTAAATGTAAAAGTAAATGTATTTGTAGATTCTTCTCTGTATAAAATTCCATCGTCTGCAAAAATAGAAACATTTGAATATGCTCCGGTTGGGTCTAGAATTTCTTTTGCTCTAGATATTCCTGATGCTGTTCTATTAGTAGATTTAACTTTTATAATTTCTTGAGATGCTGATAAAGGCACAACTTGATAATCTTCTGCTGTTATCATTCTATTTTGAGAATAATAAACCTGTGCCGCTTTTTCTCTAATTGAGTTGTTTGATTCTGTTTCCGCACTATTATATATAGAACTTTTTAAACTTGTTACAACTGTAAGTGTTTGTTGTCCACCGTTGGCATCTTGGTATGGTATAGTAAGTCTAACTACTTGTAAATCTGCTGGTTGAATTGAATACTTGGCATTATCACTTACTCTGTAATAAGTTCTAAATGCTCCTAATGGCAAATTAGAAAAGTTTCCATCTCCAAATACCATATCTATTTGATCATTATTTTTTGTTACAACATTATAGATATCTCTTTGAGATTTTGCTAATGAATTATATATAGCATTGTTTCCAGACAAAGAAGGAACTTGCGTCCATAATTTTGAAAGTTGTCCAAATTGATCTAATTGATATAACCATACGTCTGTATCATTTATATTGCTTACATTAATTGATTTAATATAGTTTGTTGTTGCAGTACTAACGTTAAAATCTGTATAGTGTACAGCTCCTTGCTTAAACAAAAAGAAAAATCCAGTATTGTTTGACGAATCTCCTGCTCCATCTGTTCTATATGTATAAGTTAATCCTGTACCTGAAATTGGGGGAGATTCATAAATTGATTCTGATCCAGTAATTGTAGCCGGAACAACTTCAAATTCTCTGCTTACTCCACCAATTGATTTTTGAAATTTAAAAATTGGTAGGTCTGTTTGATTAGAACTTATAGTGTAAACTTCTGTTTTAATTCCACCAATATCTCCTGATTCTCTTGGAGATCCAAATAATTGTCCTGTCTGATTAACAGCATTTAGTATAGCAATAAATTGTTCTCTATAATTTGAGTTAGCGGAATCATTCCATATTACTGTTGAGTTTGCTAAATTTGTTCCTGTTGAATCAAAAACATCTTGCGTGGTTGATATTGAATCTATTTTTAATAAACCAGTTGACGGTTTATTTCTATGAGCGTTATAATTAATTAATCTTGCTAATCTTAAAATTGAATTTCTTCTTTCTGCTGTTTCTAAAAAGTTCTCTCTAGCATTTAAGTCTACTCTAAATGAAAGTGCTTGAGCAATATAGGCAATTAAGTCAATAAGTGCAACATATTCTGAACTTTCTACAAAGTCATTAAAGTCATCTGGATAATTCTCTTGTAGATATGCAACCATTGTTCTACGAAGTGTTTCAAAGTCGTAGGATTTAAAATCTGCTTGTTGGAATGCTTGGTAAATCTTTGTCCAATCCTCAGCTACTAATAATCTATTCTGTCGTTCTGTTGTGGCCATATTGTTTTACAACAATATTTATAGAATTAATTAAGTGCGTATATTAAGATAGGCGTTCTAATGAATTTTGGTCGAACTTAAATTGTAACTTCTCAGTTATATCTAGTGGAATATACCTAATTGTAGCTTGTATGGCTATTCCATGGTCTACTTCCATTACTTGTATTTCTTCTGTAGCAAGACGTGGATCAGCATTTAAATTTGCTGTAATGTCTTCTGTTATTTGATCTTTTAATGAATCTGTAAATGGTTCAAACAAACAGTCGTATATTATTGTGCCAAACTCAGGATTCTCAACTCTTTCGCCCTTCCGTACCGACAAACGGTTTATAAGATCCTGCTTGACACACTCGAAATCATAAACCTTAAAGTTCTGCTTTTCAGCTTTTGAACTGAATCCTTTAAATGTAACTGTTTTGTTACGTAAATCTTTTATTTCTTCTGCCATTAATGCAATCTCCTAAACTGTACATCTAACTTACTATAATCTACCATATAAAATCCTGTGTTTGTCATTTGTCTTGCTTCTGGAACTTCTTGTGCCATTACACCTTGATACATTCCATCAGTATGTTTGTATTTAAACCTGTAAATATTAATACCAGACGGTGATTTGCCAACTAATTGTATATTTTCTTTTAACCGTATATCACTAAACCATTTGCCAATTACAGACGTAATAGACGATTTAAATGTATTAGCTACTTGCATTATTCTACCTGACATTGTTCCTCTCATTGATGGTGGTATACTATTTGCTGATCCTTTACTAAAAAATTTTCCTGCATTTGATATCAAATAGCTTGTAGCCGCCGCTTTAAATTGTGGTATACTTACACTTGTAATTTGTCCTGCAGTTACTTTGTTTATAAGAAGATTACCTATATTTTCTTTTGATAAATTCTGAACAACAGTAGATACTTCATAAATTTGATTATAACTCGATGTGAACGTGTCAGATAGTTCTTTCATTTTTCCTAAATTAATATTACCTCCAGAAATATGTCCACTAAGGTCTATACCTTTTAAAACTCTATCAGCTTTGCTAAGAAGAACTTTTGAATTTGCTAATATGTTTTCTTGAATTGTCATTCCAGCAATACGTGCCTCTCTGGCATCATAAATTCCAGAATCTGTAAGTATTTTTAATTCACTACTATTAAGATTTACTTTATTTTTAAGTTTAGAAGAAATGTCGGTAAGTTTGTTTGTTACAGTTTTTGTAATTTTAAGATTTTTTATACGATCCGGAATATTAAATTCACTAATATATTTTTGTTGGTCTGCTAGAAATTGTATTTGTTTAATGTGTTCATTAGTACTGTTTCTGTTTTGCATAGCCATATATTCTAAAGTACCTGGCGTTTCTGATAATTGTTTCCATCTTACAGGATCTTGCCATTGTGAAACATTTTCAATTACGGCAGAAGGCGCTCTTTCAAAAGGTTCGTGTGTAACAAGATTTGGTACAGTTGTTTTTGTTTCTTTACTATTTGCTTCTAAAATTCCTGAGACGCTTACTGTAATATTAACATCATTCTGAGAAGTATCTGTTACTATACCTGCAGTTTCTGGAGTTAGCCATGTTGGTCCCCAAGATGAACTTGCACCTGTTGAATTAAAGTGAACTTGTGATCCTGCTAAATGAACTTGGCCACCAGCACCAATTAATTGTGTTCCGTCTGAATATGATGATATCCCGTCTCTGCCATAGTGTCTTACTGAACCTTCTCGTGCCGATCCAAAAATTCCTTTTTTACCCATCATCATTAGATAACTTTCTGAATTTATAGTTGTTTCTGCTTCTGACGTGAATGCAATTCTATTTTTGGCATGAAAATTAATATCACCACCTGAGTGTAAATCAAAGTTTCCGTCTGATCTAAGATTAAATCCGTCATTAGCATATATGTAAATTTTTCCATCGGATGACATTTCAAGCCAACTTTTTCCAGACCCGTTTGCAATATAAACACAACCTTCTGTGTCATGCAATAATAATTGGTGTCCTGATGCTGTTCTTATTCTTGTTAATTGATTTAAACCATTTTCATCTCCATCATCCATTACAAAAGAATGTCCTATACTTCTTTCAACCTTTAAAGGTGATCCTTCTAAACCAATATTATGTGATTTAGAATCTGGTTTAATTGGACCAGGTGTACTAATACCAAATACTCGAGACGGTGTTTCTCTTCTTGCTGACGACGTTGTTGTTCCTCTAACTGGGTCTTTTTGTAATCCTTCTATTTTTAATTGATTTGCAAGATCAACGTTAACCGGATAATTCCAAAACTCTAAATTTTCTATAGAATCACCAGTTACTATTTTTCTATTTTTTTCAACAATAGGTAAAACATCAGTACCATAATTCATGTCTTTAGTATTAGAGGCTTTTTTATAATCCATTGGTCCAACTTCTTCTACTCCTAAACTAGATTGTTTACTTGCTCCTAACCCTGGTACCATTTGGTTAGTTAAAGGCTCTTGTATACAGCCAATCCAAAAAGAACTTTGTTGATTTTTAAGTCCTTTAGCAAATATTACTAATACGTTTGTACCTACATCGGGTGGTACTGCCCACATACCATATGAACTTTGACTTGTTGTATAACTATATGGATCATTTTTTGAAACTGACTCAAGAGGTTTTGCTCCGTAAAAAGGTGACAAATATTGACACCATATAACGTTTTCAGCATCTAGATTTTTATCAGACACATTTGACAAAGACGGTATTAATACACCTAATCTACCCATTTTCAACGGATCGATTGTATTCTTAACAATTCCAATATACGGACCTGGGTCTTTACCTGTGAGCTTTTCAGAAAACTCTTTTTGATTGTGATGTGTGTCTACAAACCCATCTCCTCTAGCTATAATTGTCATTTTTTATTCTATTACTCCTTCCACAACTTTATCACCTAATCCAACCATATCGTGGTAATCATAGTCTGCAAATTCTTCATTATTAATTATAAATGTTCCACCTTCTACAAGTGGTATATAAACAAACTCTGGTTTATCATCTATCTTAATTGAATCTGGATGGTCTTTCACAAAAATCCATTTATCTTTATATTTCATTCCATGAGATCCAGTTACCTTAACATCACTAATAGAATACATATCCTCAGTTAATTTTAATTTTATCATACCTAAAATTTCTTGCCCATTAATAATGTCACCTGGTTGTATATCTTTCATACATTTATCTCCAAATAATTGTTCTGGGTGGAAACATTTTTTTGTTTCGTTTGCTTTTTCCTTAGCTTTTATATCATCAATTTCGTCGAAGTGCTCTTTCCAAATCGTCTGGTACTCTCCTTTTTTTACTATTTCACCTGTTGTTCCTTCGCCAGTTTGATTATTCAACCTTACACACGTTAATATTTGTTTAAATTCTCCATTTTGGAATTGTGAATCTACTCTTGTTACTTGATATACTCCATTAAAAAATAAAGATTCACTATATGAAAGTTGTTTTTGAAACATTACTGCTTCTCTTTCTTCAGGTTCGTCTGGTAATCTATAATTTACTTTGATTAATGGTTGATACTGTTCTACGTTAAAACAACCATATGTCTTATTATAAACACTTGGTGCCCAATACTTTCCGTCTTTAGATAATGGTGTATACATATCTTGACAAATATAAGCCGGGTCTCCTAATATTTCTAATTCAATTTTCATCATATCTGTTTGTGGATTTGTGATATAGTCATAAAACTCTTGGCTTCTTTCTCCTGCTATTGTAGAAACAGTGTTTGACCCTTTTATAAGACTTGGTTCTTGTCTATATGGTAGTTTTGGTTCTGGATAATCTTCAGCTCCAAAAACTTCTTCAACCGATTTTTCAAAATCTTCAGAAAATTCCTGCCACGATCCCTTTCCTGTTTCTGTTTCATAAATTGGTCTAACATTTCTAAAAAAGTAGGCGGCTTTATAATCTATTTTTAAATTTTGTACATCTACGTTATCTCCTGTGTAGATATAATCATATTGTTTTCTTACATATTTGTCCCAATTTACATTTCCAAAACTTATACCAGGTTTAATAAATTTTAAAATGTGTAATTTTGTTGGTATAGCGTAATACGTGATTGTTTTTGGGTGAACTTTTCTAATCTTATCAAACCGGCTAGGATCTGGTACTACGTTAGACTTAATCATAAACCAATCAATATATTGATCTGCTTCTAAGTCTGCTTTAAATTGTTCTTTATCTTTTAAGTATCTCAGTATTTGATCTCTATCAGTAACTGGAGATCCTCCTGCTTTATCAGTTAATTTATTGGCTCCATATGTATACCAAAATGCATCAACCAACCATTGATATCCAACAAGAGATCTTATAGCATCTTCAAAAAACTTAGGCAAAGATCCTCTAAAATCAATTCCTCCTTCAGCAGTATTGATTATTGCTTTTGGCGGACCTTCACCTCTGAAGAAATTATGCCATGCCGCAGTTTCTTCTGTTCTTGTTGTTTGTAATGGAGCAAAATATGTGTCACCAAATTTTATTATTTCATCAGCTATTTGGAATCTATATACATCATTAAGTTCTCTAACTTTTTCTCTTTTTTCATCTTCCATTTGCGTGAATAGTACTTTTTCTACTTGATATACCCAAGTTCCTCGTTTCTCTCTAGTCGTAAAATTATCCCAATCATACTTCCTACCACCACCAAAGCCTGACATATTTGATCTTGGAGGGCCTTTCGATATTGGTTCCGCATGAATTTTGTCTGAAAGATTACTAGCACTAACTTTTACTGCTTTTCTTGGATACTTAAATCTGTCGTCGTGTCCCATATCTCCGTATGGTACTGCTACGGCTGTGTATCTAGCACCACCTTGGTCTACTTCAAATTGTACTCTGCTAATATAGATAGGAATTTTTCTTAGTAATCCTTGGCTGTGCATTCCAGCACCTGGGCCAGTATTTCCTATAACTTTGCCGTTCTCGTCTGTTCCTTTCCATTCCATTGTTAATAGAAAAGGTGCATCTTGATAGTCTGTCCATCCGTTTACAAACGCAGATCCTCTCAATTTTTCAACAAGTGTTACTCCAAAAGGCTCATGCATTTCAAAGTCCATTTTAGTAAAGTTTGCCAAACCTCTTTCAGGATTTGGTCCAACTGTACTAACAATATTAAGATTTTCAAAAAATATATCATGCCCTTTTGCTAAAATATTAACACTGTTGTCGTACTCGTGAGTTTTTATACCTTTTACAGCGGGGTTTCGAAATGACTCTCTAACTTGAGCACGAATTTCGTTTGTTTCTTCATCATATCTTCCCCAGGATATATTTGGATCTCCTATGCCTCCAGTACGTGCAATAATATCATGCACTGGATTTTTTAAAAAGGATACATCTTCAATTTCGTTTTTAGATAGTCCAGATATAGTAAAAATTGTATTATATGTTGCAAACTTATGCAACGTATTCTCTTGTATCCTATCTGCCCTTTGTGATGGATGGACATCATTATTGTCTTCTATTCCGTCTATATAATTGTGTGATTTTTCAAGAGCAGTTTTCTCGAGGTATTTGGTTCTCCACGCATCTTTGGCATCTTTAATATCGTCTAGTATTTCTTCGAAATTCGAGAATTTTTTTTTGCTTTTGCTTAATGGATGCTCTTCGCCTGGCATTTTATACTCCTAAATCTTTAGAAACGTTTGCAGGTTTAGGCAACTGTATCGTTACTCCTGGTTTAAAATCGTAAATAGGATCTTCTAGTTCGTCTGGATTTCTTTGAGCAAAGACCCACCATAATCTTGGAGTACCATATAAGTCATATGCTAATAAGTCTGGCCTATATGCGTAAGTTCTTTCTATTTTATAAGTTTGATCATCGGCTTCTGCTGTTATTGTTCTTGGTTTTAAAATGTCTAGACTCATTTTATTTTGTGATGTTGCAAAATAAGGTGATGATGCTGAATATTTGGCCATTAAATGTATCCTATGTGTCCTTCTCCTTTGCCGTTTAATCTACCTGCGGCAAAATCTTGTAGTGAGAATTGTTTAACTGATTCTCTTGAGTAGATTGGTGTTATAAGAACTGAAATGTTTGATAATGTTGGTGCCCAAGTTTGATCCATGTTGTCTGGATCAAATTGTTTAAATTTCTCTTGTGGTGGCAATTTTTCTTTGTAAGGCGAATCTTGTTTTGTTGATATGTAATCTATTCCTGCTCTTAATTCAACGTTAAATGTATTAACAATTACTGGAACTTTTTCAAACATATGTTCACCATATCCTGATAAAAATAAAATCGGTGGTGGATTGCCTTTGAAAGTTTCTTCTTTTCCAAAAAACATTTTAGTAACTGTTCTTAAAAAATTAACGGTTGCTACCCAATATGCGGCATCCTGTTGATTTTGTACAGGAAATTCTCCAATTATATTCATTTGATCTACTTGCGAATTCTGATATGCTTGGAAAGGATAATTGCTATGTGTTTGTGCCAACGGATTATAATTTGCTGAATGCTGTATTACCATTGATGGTGTTAATGGCCAAAAGAAACCTCCTAGATCTCTTAAAGGATATAATCGATGAAATTGTCCAGCTCCACCTGTTTCTGGAAATAATTCTTTCCTAAGATCACTAGTTGGTGGTAATGTTAATTTTACACGCCAGTCATGTTTATCAGACGAACCTGACCATTTAGCAGTAGCATGAACAAGTCTAGAATCTGAGTTTCCACCTCTTAATCCAGCACCTGTTAACCGTTGCCAAGTTCTGTTAATAACTCCGCCGCCTAAATTTTTAACTTTCTTTAATATATTTGCCATTTTTTACTTGCAATTCCAATCTAATTTTCGTATACTTTAAACATATTTATAGGCATCATTTTAGGCGCACTTTATTCACCATACGACAACATTTCAACAGACCTGTTTGTGGTCATTTAGCATTAAAACAAAGACAAATTATGAAGAGAGTAAAATACTTAAACAACCGGGATCTGTTGGCACAAATATACGCCAGCAAAAATACATTTTGTTCATACGTTACTCCAGAGGATGGAAGGTATGATCTAATCATATCTGATGTCAAAAAAATAAATGCAATTACTATTGCTAAGGCAAGAAAAGCTCAATCAAAAAGACTTACACAAGAAGCTTGGGAACAAGCAAAAGCATCTGGACTTAAAAAAATTAAATTATCAGACTATACAGTTAGCACTAGAAAAATTGAGAAAACAGACTTAATATTTAGAGTAATGTCATTTGAACATATTCCTACAGATTTAGAAAGAAAAAGAAATCCTAAACAAGAATCAGACAGACACGTTAAAGTTAATTTTCCACCTTTTCAACATTATAGAATTGATAAAAAAGGTAAACCAAAATGTGTAGGAAAATCGCACTGGATTGGCGGAATGGGTAATGGATATTTTTCTGGTGATCATGGAAAGATTACAAACAGTTTAGCAATGATGTTTATGAAATTGTGTGAACGTTATGGTACAAGAGCAAACTGGAGAGGTTATACTTACAATGACGAAATGCAATCACAAGCATTAATGCAATTATCACAAATTGGTTTGCAGTTCGATGAAAGTAAATCAGAAAATCCATTTGCATATTATACAGCGGCAATTACAAATAGTTTTACAAGAATTTTAAATATTGAAAAGAAAAATCAAGCAATAAGAGATGACTTATTAGAGCAAAACAATATGATGCCTTCGTTTACTAGACAAGGCGAAAATGATAGAAGCACACCAGCATACAAAAAGAAAATGGACACTGCACACGGTGACGTAAAAACTGTAAACAAAACTGGACTTGCAAAACTAAACAGAAAGTTTAAAAAAACCGGATCACTTACAGCAGACGATTTTGATGAAGTAGGTTATAAAAAAGTAGATATGACCAATCACAAACCACCTGTTAAAAAGAAATGGTAACATATGTTTTTTAAAAAAGTAGCTTGTTTTACAGATATACACTTTGGATTAAAAGGTAACTCTAGAGTACACAACAATGATTGTGAATCATTTATATATTGGTTTATAGAACAAGCCAAAGCACATGGTTGTGAAACTTGTATATTCCTGGGAGATTGGCACCATCATAGATCAGCAACCAATGTTTCTACAATGAACTATACAGTTTCTAATATGGAACGTTTAGGTAAAGCATTTGAAAATGTTTATGTAATAATGGGTAATCATGATTTATTCTACAGAGATAAAAGAGAAATTAATTCAATGGAATATATTAGAAATATTCCTAATATTCATATTGTTAATGAATGGATTGTTAAAGACGACGTTGCAATTATTCCTTGGATTGTTGGGGATGAATGGAAAGTTGTTGAAAAAATGACACAAAAATATGTGTTTGGACATTTTGAACTTCCATATTTTAAAATGAATGCAATGGTAGATATGCCTGATATTGGTGGAATTAAAACAGAACATTTTGCAGGTTGTGGAGAAGTATTCACAGGACACTTTCATAAAAGACAAACAAACAAAAATGTAACTTATATGGGTAATGCATTTCCACACAATTACGCAGATGCGTGGGATGACGAACGTGGAATGATGATAATAGAATATGGAAATAAACCAAAATATATTAATTGGCCTGATATGCCAAGATATAGAACAATTAAAATATCTGAATTATTAGCTGATCCTGACAAAGTATTAATGCCAAATATGTATGTGAGAGTTACATTAGATATTAAAATAAATTACGAAGAAGCAAACTTTATACGAGAAACTTTTATAGACAAATATAAATTGAGAGAATTACAATTAATACCAGAACAAATTGACAAAGCACAACAACCGTTAGTACAAGTACAAAAATTTGATAGTGTTGATCAAATTGTTATTAAACAATTACAAGGTGTAGATTCTGAGACATATGACAAAAACATATTAACAGCAATTTACAATGATTTAGATGTTAGCCAATAAAGTAGCAATTACAGGTATGGGTGGCGTTCATAGAAAGTTTATAACTTATTTCTTAGATAGATTTAGTTCTATAACACCAGAAATTAAACAATTACCTTTTAATTTAGATACAGGTACTTCACACAGAAAAGATATTCCGTTCTCTGGATTTTTTGTACATACGCATATTTTAGAGAAAGAACCATACTTTGAACGACCAGAATTATTAAACATAATAATAAAAGTAGACATTAAAAATTTACTGTTTCTAGAAAGAATAGTACATATTAGAGCTGGTGATCTTAATCAAAAGCTCAATAATAATTTAATAAATTTTAACAAAGACTATTTGGATCAATTTAATGGTATGGATAATATTAGTCCTGCTTTTAAAGACAAAATAAAAATGTTATACAATATAGAAATAAATGAAAAAACAGACGTTCCAAAATTTGTTATTAGAGATTTATTAAAATTAGGATTTATAGATCCTACAAAAAACGGATATATAGTACACCAAAATAAAATATTAAAGCATTTACCTAAAAATTATTATTGGTTAAGTTTAACATCCATTTGGGATAAAAATAGTTTTTTTGCAACAATGGAAGAAATTAGTAATCGTTTTAATTTACAACTTAATTTAAACAGCGAAGCAGAAGAAGTTTATGATTTATTCCTTAATAATATTCAACAATATAAAACATTTAATAGAATAGATGATATTATTAAAGCATTAAAAAACAAAAATAATATAGATATATCTGATATTGATGTTGTTGAACAAGCATATCTTTCAGCATACATTGAGAAAAACTTTAATATACGAGTACCAGTATCTAATTATTTTTTTAATACTACAAAAGAAATTTTAACTTGGATTAAATGGTTTCCAACATACATTAAAAAGGAGAATAGCCTTGTTAACAATTAAACAACTAGCAGTAAAAAACTTTATGAGTGTAGGTAATGCTACACAAAGTATAAATTTTGCTAATAAAAGTCTTGTACTTGTAATTGGTGAAAATATGGATTTGGGTGGTGACGATGCTGGTGCAAGGAATGGTACTGGTAAGACAACTATTGTTAATGCACTATCTTATGTATTCTTTGGCGAAGCACTTACTAATATTAGAAGAGATAATCTTGTAAACAAAACTAACGAAAAAGGAATGTTAGTTAGTATTAAATTTACAAAAAATAATGTTGACTACACTATTGACAGAGGTAGAAAACCCGGTATCTTTAGATTCTATGCAAACAACATTGAACAAAATATTGAGAGCAACGAAGCACAAGGTGAAAATAGAGAAACACAACAAGAAATTAATAAACTAATTGGAATGACTCATGCTATGTTTAAAAACATACTTGCGTTAAACACATATACACAACCATTTCTTGCAACTAAACAAGCAGAACAAAGAGAAATAATTGAGCAACTTCTTGGTATAACTTTATTATCTCAAAAAGCAGACTTGCTTAAAGAAAAAATGAAAGCATCTAAAACTGAAATAGCAGAAGAAAAAATAAAAATAGATTCTCAAGTTGCATCTAATGAAAGAATAGAAGAATCAATTAAAAGTTTAAAAGTAAGAAGTAGTGCATGGCAAACACAAAAAGACCAAGATGTACAAAAATTTAATGATGCAATAGCAGAACTTGAAAAGGTTGATATTACAAAAGAATTAGATGCACACAAACGACTACAAAAACATAATGAAAATTATATAAAACTTTTAAGTTTACAAAAAGAAAAAGCGTATCACGAAGACTCTTTTACTAAAGCAAAAAATACAGTAGAAAAAACTGAAAGCGATTTAGAATATGCACAACAAGCCAAGTGTCCTACTTGTGAACAACCATTGCATGACGAAAAACATAAACATCTTACTGATAAACTAACAACTACTTTAACTGAAAGTAAAGTAGATGCTGAAAAAGTAAAAAGCGGTCTTGTAAAAATACAACAAGGCATTGATGACATAGGAGACTTAGGTAATACTCCAGACACATATTACGACAATATAGATGAAGCATACAATCATAAAGGTTCTTTAAAAGATCTTAAAAGACAATTATCACAAACTGAAACTAAACAAGATCCATATGAAGAACAAATTATTGAGTTAAACAAAAGTGCTATACAAAAAATTGATTACAATAAAATTAACGAAAAGGAAGATCTATTTAGACACCAAGAATTTTTATACAAATTATTAACTGCAAAAGATTCTTTTATTAGAACTAGAATTATAGAACAAAATTTAACATACTTAAATCAACGTTTAGCATTTTATTTAGGTCAAGTTAAATTACCACACACAGTAGTTTTCCAACCAGACCTAACTGTACGTATTGAAGAATTAGGAAGAGAGTTAGACTTTGATAATTTAAGTAGAGGTGAAAGAAACAGATTAATTCTAAGTTTAAGTTGGGCATTTAGAGATGTATGGGAATCGCTTTATCAACAGATCAACTTATTGTTTATTGATGAGTTGGTAGACGCTGGTATGGATATATCAGGTGTTGAAAGCTCAATGGCAGTACTAAAAGACATGAGTAGGACGCAACAAAAGAACATTTTCCTTATTTCTCACAAGGATGAACTAATTTCTAGAGTAGATTCAGTATTAAAAGTGGTAAAAGAAAATGGTTTTACCAATTATGCAAATGATGTTGACATAATTGTTTAAATTCTTCTTGACAGAACCACTTCTTATATGCTTTAATTACAGATATGTTAATTAACAATACAAAGAGGCTATAAATTATGTCACAAACACACGAACAGATCATGACAGAAATTCAAAACTACTCTGAAGAGAACGGAAAGTTTACAGAGAAAGGTGTTAAAGCTTCGGCAACAAGAGCCAGAAAAGCATTAGCAAGTTTGTCAAAATTGATCAAATTAAGAAGAAAAGAAATTCAAGAGGCGAAAAACGCGGCTAAGGCGGCGTAAAGAATTTACTTGAATTAATTCAAATAAAGCCTTCGGCTATATTAGTCGGAGGCTTTTTCTTTTAAGATACCTTTGCCATGCACTCGTACACGGATATGGCCATTATAATAATCATTAGATTCTAGCACTTTACGAGCAAACTGCTCTCGTGCTTCTACGTATGACATCACTGCTTTGGAATTACAATAAAAAAGTATTTCTCTTTTAAAATTTTCTTTACCTAGTTTTTTAATATCTATAGTAAGCTCATCACTAGACCCGTAATAGTCTTGCCAATCACTATCGATTTTATACCTACGTTTATTTTTACGTCCTTTTAAAGGTTTACGTGATCTTTTAAACTTTGCTAATTTTTTACCAATATACATCCTACCATTAGTTGTGTTTGTTATTTGATACACAAAGCCAACACAGTCTTCTGGCAGTTCATTTACTACGTTATTCTCATACAACCACATATTGCAATATTTAAACTCAATTTCCTTGACTATAAATTTATTCCATGTTATATATAAGCGGAGGGCAACAGCATCCTCCCACCAGGCAAATCAGGCAAAACATATCTACTTTATATAAAACAGCATTGAGGTCGCATTTTGCGATCGGAACTTGCTTGTAGAAAAGGCAAATGATGGGGCTCTGAAGAAAAAGCACCCCCAGGTTTGTGTAAGATTATCGTATAAAGATTACACAAATTCGCGTTGAATAGAACAAGCTAATGGGTACAGCACAACCGCCCAGTTACGACAGCTATATACGGTGACTATAAACTCAGCACATGAGTAAGTCGTTCTGCTAGAAATAGCAGAACTATGACTAACATCTAGCACATAAGACGCAACGTTGCGTCAGTTTTATAGAGCGTAGCGTAAATTAGAAAAGAAACGAGCGTAGCGAAGTTTCAGATGGCTGTAAGCCATCTTTATATTGATATTAAGTACTGTATGATGAAACTTATCTTTGATCACAAACTTGGCAAAGTTGAAGATTCCGATTTAGTAATTTGTAATCCGTTAGCAGAAGTAGATGAAGAATACGAAAACGAAGCAGTTGAAACTGGATGGCTAGCCTTAGATTATCCTGTAAACAATACTGAAGTATTTTACCAATCACGTTCTACTCGTGTAAACCTTGACAAATATACACCACGTTTTAAAAGCCACAAACTACGTGGCGATGATATTAAAATGAAAGAAGTTGAAGCAAACGAAATGCTTACGCTCGTAGGACTTCCTAAAATTTATCGCGACTATATGAAACGTAAAGGCTTTAATGCAGATTACAATCCTTTTAAACATATGCACGTTCGGGATTCTTTTTTAATATTTTATATTGGCAAAATTAATAACATTATTGCATTTACAAAACTTAAAAAATACCATTATCAGGAAGACTCGTTTGGTGGCTACACTAGACAAATGGGAGATCCAGACGATGATAACGGTACGTGGTGGGCAGGTTATGAATCTGTAATTCACTGTAACAAAGAACCAATATCTCAACTAACTTTAGATATGGAAATAGCTTGGGCAAAAGAACACAGAGCCGCATATTATTATATGGGGTCTGGTTATGAAACTTCTTCTCAATATAAAAGTAAATGGCAAGGATTTGAATGGTGGACTGGAACTAAATGGTCTACGTCTAAAAAATTATATCAAAAACTTTGCAGAAGTGATTCTAGAATTAAAACTTTAAGCGAAATTGCTAAAATTCCTTCACTTCTCCCTAAAGCCTCTAACAGATTCTAAATATTTTTTATCCCATTTTTTATAATAAGGACCTGAATCTAACATTTTAGCAAACTTGTTTAACCTGCTGAGTGACTGTACAAGCAAAAGCATATACGTACCTTGATTTAATTTAACGTTTGCAACCTTTTCTACAGTGTTTGGATGATCTTCTAGAACAACAATATCATGAGACATAAGTCTAAAATTTAATTCGTCTGCTAAAATTTCTGTATCAGTAGCTGAAAACAATTCTTTATTAGCAATTAATACAAGAACTTCTTTTGCTTCAAAATCAAATGTCCAAATTCGTTGATATATTGATTTAAAATCGTCTAAATTAGAAAGTTCTTGAAATTCTACTTTTTTCTCTACAATGGCTTTTTGAGCAAATGGGCAAGGAGGTAGATTACCAAACGCTGGATGTGGAACTGTTACAAAGTTCTTAATCCATTTTTTAACGTCTTCTGTTGGGCTATTCTTCTTTATCTTCTTCTTCTGTTTTGTGTGTTGTACTATCGTCATTTTGTTCTTCGCCATGTGTTGCTATATATTTCTCTATTTCCTCGTCGATTTCTTTTTTAACAATTTTATTTTTATCTTTAAGTTTTTCTTTTAGTTTTGTTATTTCTTTATCTTGTTCTGCTATTTTCTTTCCTGTAGTACTAACATCTTGCGTGGCGTGTTCTAATTTAATCATAACAGTTTTAATTCGAGACTCTTTTTGTTTGATAGTCTTAAGGAGGTCCTCTTTCTCATCGGAGAGGTCCTTAATTGTAGATTTGAGTTCTTGAATAAGATCTCGTTCAGACATATATCGTATAATTATCCTGAGTTTTTAGTACCATTATAGTATAATATAATATTTTAGAAGAAAGGTTGACCAGTTTTTTTGGTTGTTTCTAAGTTTTCTTTGACTAAATTACCAATTATTTCACGTTCACTTGGAGATAAAGCCGCGGCTTCTGAGTATGTTATTCCACCTCTCATATACCAGCATACTTTAAGTAAATCATGTCTAAGTTCCTTTGCTTGACCTTCCATATCTTTTAATGTCTTTACGATATCAGAATCCGATTGTGAAAGTAAAGTTATACGAAAAAATTTGCAGTATCAAATGTTACCGGCACTTCATAAGTGGCAGGGGCGCCTTTCTTGATCTGCTCTTCAGTTGCTTTTAATTTTACAGGTTTAGTACTGCCTTGTATTCTTAATAGATTTAATTCATCTTGTAATTCTGTAATAACAGTTGCGTTAGCATTTTCAACAAACTGTTTAATTTGTACAGGATCAGTTACTTCTGTTCCTTCAGGTGTTGTAATTTTTTCAATGTTTCTTAATAACAAACTCATGCTTAATTCAGTTAATGATTTAAATGCTTCATTAAATTTTTTAACTTTTTCTTCATCACCTAATTTACTATCTTGTACTGTTGAATACATTTTTTGTTGTTGGAAAGTTCTTAAAGCGGTACTTGTCATATCTTTATATGTTAAAGGTCTTACTTGAACTTTAAGTCCGTCTTTTAACGTACATTCATTTTTAATTTCTTGATGTTGTATTTCTTCTAATATTGCTGGTAAGTTTAAAGTATGACTTGATTGTTCATTAGCAATAGGCACATTAAAATTAATGTCCATTGTTTCCCCGTATGTTGCAATTCTAATTGCAATTAATATAGTATCCAAATCATAACTCTTAACTTGCCATGCATCTTTGATACTAGGAACACAACTTTGTATAACTTCTACTACTCCTTCGCCATTCATTAACGCATCTGGAGTTTTAAAACGTATTTCATCTTTGGCTGTCATTGGCATTACACCTAATTCACCTGTTTTTGAAGGTTCTATTACGTGAGGAGGATAATTTCCACCTGTAGGTAAACTGACATACACCGCAGGTTGTCTGAAGTACTTGTTTAAAGGATTGCTATTTTCTACCATTTTTTAGTTCTATAAATATACATTAACTTGCGTATATAGTCAATATTTATATGCGTATATTATGATAGGAATTAAAACCGTATGGATCCAGAAGTAAGGCGAATACTAGAAGAATTAAAAGACTTATTTGGTAAAGATGATTTATCTCCCAGAGAAAGAAAAGCGGCTTTAAAAGTTAAAGCTGAAACTTTAGTTTTAGAGAAAAAAAATATAACCGAAATTCAAAAAGCTAGTAAGGCTGTTAAAGATCATAGTAAAGAATTAGGATTAAGCAAAGAAGAAATTAAAGAATGGGATGATGCAATTAATAGTTCCGTTAAACAACACAAAAGATACGAAAAATCTTTAAGAGATGTTGGATCTGCTGTCCTTGGATTTGGTAGAGCCGCGGCACAAGGAGAAGGATCTATTAGTGCCTTTACAGATAATTTAAAAGGCTTTAATATTATTGGAGATTCCTTTGCAAATCTTGGACAAAGATTAGATACAAACATTGAAACATTTAGACAATTATCACAAACAGGTGCAAACTTTGGACAAAGTATAGTTCAAATGAGGCAGGCCGCAGGACAGGCTCTATTACCTTTAGATGATTTTGCATCATTAGTAGCAAGTAACTCACAGAATTTAGCGGCATTGTTTGGATCAACAACTGCTGGTGCAAGAGGAATTGCTAACTTATCAGAAGGATTAAGAAAAGTTGGAACAGAATCATTAGCACCACTAGGATTTACAGTTGATGAAATTAACGAAACAATGTTGTTAAACCTAGAAAGACAAAGAAGAACTTTTAACTTTGATGCAAATGCAACACAAACTAATATTCAAAGTGCAATTAATTTTGCAAAACAATTAGACAGATTAGCAAAACTTACAGGTACACAAAGAGAAGAATTACAAAGACAAATTGAACAACAAATGTCTAATGAACGATTCCAAGCGATGTTGACAAAACAAACTGATGCAACTAGAATACGTTTAGAAGCTTTTGCTGGAACAATTGGTTCTTTATCGCCTGAACTTGCAGAAGGTTTCCAAGATTTAATTGCAAACTCTGGAAGACCAGTTACCGAGGCGGCTATTGCATTGGTGCAAAATATGCCAGAGGCTCAGGCCGCAATACAAAATTTAATTGCTGGAACTACAACATCTGAACAGGCATTAATTTCAATAAGAAATGCATCAATTAGATCACAAGATAGATTTAATAAAGCAACAGTAACAGGTACAGTTGATTTCTTGAGATTACAAGGCGGAGTTATTAGATTAGCAACAACAAATATGGATCTTAATTCTGTTCTAGAAGAACAAGCAAAAACAGCCACAGGACTTACATCAGGATTAACAACATTCCAAGAAGCAACTAAAAGATTATCAGGACAATTCCAAAAAATAGAAACAGGATTACTTGCATCATTTGGTCCAGCATTAGGCGGACTGTCTAGAGGATTACAAGGCATAATGGGAGGCTTAGGAGGTATAGCAAACATACTTGCAGGAATTCCAGCACTAACAGGTACAGCAATAGCAGGTATAATTGTTGGAAGATATTTGTTTGACAAAGCGGCGCAAGTTGCTATTGTAACAACAGGGGTTAGATTAGGTACAGCACACTTGGCAGGAGCCGGAATGGGTCCTGGAATGTTTGGCGGCAAATCTGCGAAAGGAATGGCTGGCAAAATTGGAAGATTTGGATTAACAAGAGCACTACCGGCCGCAGGAGCAGTTATAGGAGGAGCTTCAAGTTTAGGAATGGTAATGGACAAAGATAAAAAGAACGATAGTAGAGGTTGGGGTGGAATAGCTGGAACAGTCTTAGGTGGAATTGCCGGCTTCATGATGGGAGGTCCTCCAGGAGCATTGATCGGAGCATCATTAGGTTCCATGGCCGGACAAGCGGCAGGTGGCACATTTGGTGGACCAAAAGCAGTTGGCGGACCGATGGATGCTGGTAAATCTTACCTAGTACACAAAGATGAAATAATTACACCAGGTACACATAGCACGGCAGTTGCAAAATCAGATGTAACTGATATTTTAAATACCAAATATGAAGCAATGGAAAAACATTTAGCGACAATGGTAACGGAAATGAGGACTGGAAATAAGTTAACAAGTTCATCACTAGAATCGTTAAATACTAGTAATGCGATCGATAAAAAAATTATGACCGCTGTCGAACGAACGGCACGGACAAATCCACATCAAATTGGATTAGTTAGTTAATGGTTGCAAAAATGTTGGAAAGAATGTAATATAAAGTATGGCTTGGAAAAAGTATTTTAATGATGTAAACTTATCTCCAATTAGTGGAGAAAAAGTACCTAATTTTGCAAAAAGAAATTATAGTTCTTATTTGCCTGATGTTTATACAGGACATCCAAACAGAATTCAAAGATATTTTCAATATGACCAAATGGATTCAGACAGTGAAATTAATGCGGCACTAGATATCCTAGCAGAATTCTCAACACAACAAAATAAAGAAAACGAAACACCATTTGATATTATATTCAAAGACGAAACAACTGACCACGAAGTAAAACTTTTAAAGAAAGCACTTCAACAATGGACAAAAGCAAACAAACTTACTAAAAGAATTTTTAGAATATTTAGAAATGCGTTAAAATATGGAGACTGTTTCTTTGTAAGAGATCCAGAAACAGTTAAATGGTTATACATTGACAACGCAAAAGTTGACAGAATAGTTGTTAACGAATCAGAAGGTAAAAAACCTGAACAATATGTTATAAGAGATATCAATCCAAACCTACAAAGATTAAGTGCAACACAAATTACACCTAATCAAACTTATGGTGGTGGTGGAACAACAGGTGGCGGTACTTCGGCATACGGTCAAAGTTATGCAAATGCAGGTGCAACTGCTAATATGTCAGGCTTTGCTGGAGCCCATGCAGGTGGTAGATTCTACAGATCAATGAATGCATACAACATTAATGCAGAACACGTTGTACATATGTCAATGTCAGATGGGTTAGACAACTTATTTCCTTTTGGACAATCAGTATTAGAACAAATTTTCAAAGTTTACAAACAAAAAGAATTATTAGAAGACGCAATTATCATTTACAGGGTTCAAAGAGCACCTGAAAGAAGAGTATTTTATATCGACGTAGGTAATATGCCAACACACTTGGCTATGCAATTCGTTGAAAGAGTTAAAAACGAAATTAATCAAAGAAGAATTCCAAGCACATCAGGTGGTGTCAACTATATTGATGCAACATATAACCCTATGAGCATTAATGAAGATTACTTCTTTCCGCAAACAGCAGAAGGAAGAGGATCTAAAGTTGATACACTACCGGGTGGTACTAACCTAGGTGAGATAGATGACCTTAAATTCTTTACAAACAAACTGTTTAGAGGTTTAAGAATACCAAGTTCATACTTGCCAACTGGTCCAGACGATGGACAACAACAATATAATGACGGTAGAGTAGGTACTGCGTACATCCAAGAATTAAGATTTAACAAATATTGTATGAGATTACAAAGTATGTTAAACCCAACATTTGATGAAGAGTTTAAAATGTGGATAAAATCAAAAGGTTATAACATTGATAGTGGTATGTTTGAATTAAAACTTAATCCACCACAAAACTTTGCGGCATACAGACAAACTGAAATGGACCAAACAAGAATTCAATCATTTACACAGGTAGCAGAACTACCTTATATGTCTAAAAGATTTGCGTTAAGCAGATATCTAGGTTTAAGTGAAGAAGAAATGGCAAGAAATGCTGATCTTTGGGCGGAAGAAAACAATATACCACAGAAAAAACAAAGTAAAAATGCTCAACTTAGATCCGGTGGCGTTTCAAAAGCAGGTATTTCATCAGACTTAGACCAATTTGAAGAACCAACAGCTGACCCTGAATCACCAGAACCAGGACAACCGGGCGGACCACAACCAGGACAAACACCAGGTGGTGGAGCAACAGCACCAGGCGGTGGTGGCGGTGGAGGCCAAGGAGTATAATAAATACGTATATGAAACTGAACGAATTCTTTACATACGACCAAGACGGTCCCAAAGAAGATGGTACTTACGATCCTGAAAACGATATTTCTATATTAGATAAAGACGATACTAGAAAAACACGCCTTACACTCAAAGATATCAATTCATTGAGATTAGCATCTGAAGAACACGATGATCAACAAAAGGAAGAAGCAGTTTTTGTCCAAAAAATGTATGGACAGCAAGCCGAAATAGATAACTTAGAGTTATAATGTCCAATATAGCCTTTGTATTAGGGAATGGTGAAACCCGAAAAGGAATCCAAATAGAAGATTTAAAGAAACACGGTACAGTATTTGCCTGTAATGGTGTATATCGTACAGATCGTCCTGATTTTTTAGTTGCTGTTGATCCTAAAATGGTATTAGAAATAGCAGAAACTGATTACATTATTAATAATCAAGTGTACTCAAACTTTAATGCACAATATAACAAAAATCAAAAAATACTAGATAACGTTAAATGGTTTCAACCTAGTTTAGGTTGGAGTTCAGGACCCACAGCATTAAGAATGGCTTGTGATCGTAAGTTTGAAGCGATTTACATACTTGGATTTGACTATCAAGGGTTTAGAGATGAGAAACATACCCAGAGACATAAGTTTAATAACCTATTCAAAGATACTCGTAACTATAAAAAAAGCAAAGATGAAGCAACTTTTTATGGTAATTGGATGAATCAAACCAAACGTTGCTTACAAGATTTCAAAAATATTAAATTCTATAGGGTTATTCCTAAAGGGTGGTTCGCACCAAAGGATTTAGAATGGAATGACAACCTAACTCATATAAGCACAGAGGAACTGTTATCAAAGTTTGACATACAGATAAAATTGTAGCAAAAAGAACGGTTTTTCTTCAAATATAGGCACCTTTTTTCCATTTTTTAGTAAATATAAACACTTATAAGTATAAATCTTTAAAAGGAGCACGTGTAATGACGAATAAATTTGAAAGTTTGTTAGAATTACTAATAAACGAAGAAAACGAAAAAGCAGAAGCACTTTTCCATGAAATCGTAGTAGAAAAATCAAGAGATATCTACGAAGGACTTGCGGACGAAGATACAAAAGCTGATGCTAAAGAAGAAACAAAAGAAGCTAAAGACGAAGCTAAAGAAGACAATAAAGAAGAAGTCAAAGAAACTGAAACAACTGAAGCTAAAGACGAAAAAGCAGAAGAAAAAGTAGAAGAAACTGCTAAAGAAGAAGCTAAAGATGAAGAAGTTAAAGAGACAGCTAAAGAAGAAACTGCAGAAGCTAAAGAAGAAACAAAAGACGAAGCTAAAGCAGAAGAATCTATAGTAACTGCACCAGTAGTTGCTAAAGCACCTGTAGAAAAAACTGAAGAAGAGAAGATTGAAGAAATTGGTGGCGATGCTACTGACGAATTAATCAAAGACATCTCTGCTGATGATGAAGGCGAAGGCGATAAAGCGGCTGACGATATGGAAGTTGCTATGGACCCAGACGCTGAAGCAAACGGCGAAGAACAATCTCAGGAAGAAAGAATTGTTGATTTAGAAGACGCTTTAGACGAATTAAAAGCAGAATTTGAAGCTATGATGGGCGACAAAGGTGATGACAATGGCGAAGAAGAAGCAGAAGAACAAGCTATTGCACCAGTTGTACCAACAGCAACAACTCAACCTATAGTAAATGCTGAGTCAAAAGAAGCGGCTAAGGAAACTGTAAAAGAATACAAGATCCAAAAGTCAGCTGATAACTCAGACAAAGCTGATAGTAAAGCATCACCAGTTAAAGCTACTACCTCAAAACACGGCGGAACTCCAGTAAAATCTGGCGTTGGCGGTGAAGACACAGGTAGACCGGCTCCAACTGCTAAAGCAGAAAGATCAGGTGGTTTTGAAAATACCGGCGGAAAAGATAAAGGCACTTCAATGAAAAAAGAAGCACCTAAAGCCGATACTAAAGACCATTCAGATAAATCAGCAAAATCTCCAGTTGCTTCACGTAAGTAATTGTTGATTTTTAGGAGAGTCTAATGAGCTTATATCTTAGAGAACATCTAACTTACGATCAGGCCAGAGTACAGATCTTACACGAAGGTCAAGACAATAAAGATTTGTACATGAAAGGAATCTGTATTCAAGGAGGCATTAA
>VTLG01011134.1_pt1 | contig 35192 bp, 53 predicted proteins | sample 4694571 | NCBI WGS metagenome assembly VTLG01 (sample SAMN12604809, study PRJNA352737) | marine metagenome | biome: ENVO:00000447; feature: ENVO:00000209|ENVO:00000569|ENVO:01000036; material: ENVO:00002151; isolation source: viral sequences binned using virsorter ...
CGTTATGTCCGGTAGAAGTGACAATACCAACCGACCCAGTACCCGTTCCTGCTATTACATCACCAATAGCAATAGCGGATATATCGAGTTCCAGTCCACCAACTTCATGTTTAAGAACTCCGTCTGAGGCGGTAAATGCAGTAATCGTTGTGGGGTCTGTGGAGTTGTCACCAACTACGATAACACCATCGCCTAAAACTGACATGGCTGTAACAGCACCAGTTCCACTTCCTAAAAGAATGCCACCATCAGTTAAAGTTGTAGCGCCAGTACCGCCATCACCAACTGCAAGGGTTCCAGTTATGGAAGAAGCGGCAAGGTCTACCGCAATCTCGGTAGACTCAATTACCAAGCCTCCATTTGCCTTGAGGTCAACTGAAAATTCAGTGCCGCCTAAATCTAATCCATCACCAGCGGTATAAGTGGTATTAGTGTCGCTGACAGTACATGAGATAGTAACAGTTCCATCTGCCGTTGTCTCGCAGGTGATTCCAGTACCCGCAGCGAACATTAAATCGTCGCCTTGCGTTATAGTCGTGGCATTACTGTCCGTTGTAGCAGAAACCGTGAAGCCACTGCCCATAGTATTAGTGTCAGTAGCTGTGATTGTTAAAGTGTCGCCAGACATGGCTGTAGTAACATTAGTCCCGCCAGCGATTGTCAAAGTGTCGCCGGGAGTTATGCCAGTAGAGCCACTGTCTCCAGCAACCGTGGTGTCAGATACGGTAAAAGTCAAGTCGTAAGGGTCACCATCGGTTCCGTTATCAACATCAGTCCAATCAATGTCTATTCCAGCGCCTTCAACAAATTTAACTTCTTTGTTTTCAGTTATTGTTACTTCAGTGCCGTCACCATCTTCTAAAACAAAACCACTACCCATAGTGTTGGTATCAGTGACTGTACAAGAAATAGTAACTGTACCATCTGCCGTAGTCTCACAAGTAATGCCAGTACCAGCCGCAAAGAATAAGTCATCTCCTTCAGTTATGGTAGTCGCTGTAGTGTCAGTCGTTGCCGATACAGTAAAACCACTACCCATAGTATTAGTGTTAGTGTCAGTCCAAGGCACATTGACGACCGCTTGGTCACTACTATTAAGCTGAATGCCGTAAGTCCTGCTTGCTGTAGCACTTACTGCGTTTGCTGCAACACTTTGTTCCGTGTCGTCTTCTATTTTTACCAATCCCAATGCTGAGCTAGTCGCAGCGCTGTAGGTTGTATTGGTGTCAGTAGCCGCGATTGTAATAGTATCAGTGCCTGCGGTTGTTGTAATAGTTACGTTAGAACCAGCAGCCAATGTCAAAGTGTCGGTTGTAGTGTCCGCTACAACATCATCTTGCCCTGATACTGATATAGTTTTGAAGGAATACTCGTTAGCTTCTCCACTACCTCCTGAACCAGAAGCAGCCCAAGAAAGATTACCGTTACCATCGGTAGTAAGCTGCTGGCCATTTGAACCATCTGCGGCAGGAAGAACATATATCTGAGAATCGCTGGCACCAATAGCATCTGGAGCTTTGAAACCAACATAGTTAGTGCCGTTAGCAGCTAACTCTAATAACCTAATCTCTCCTGTGTTTCCAGCACTAGTTCCATACGGACTAATCTCGACCGCGCCATTGCTATCTACAACAAACAAATCAGAGCCACTGCTGTTTTGAATTTGTATTAAGTTACCACTATGACTTGTTGGCATCTTTACAAAGATAGCTTCGTCCGCAGCTTCGTATGGATAAATCTGCAAGGTTCCATCACCAGCAGAATTTGTCAGTAAATCAGCCTGACCAATAGCGAGGTGTTTTTCCTCCATATCAGCCTTGATGATAGTACCACCTGCTCCGGTGGTTGAAGGTTCATCATTCGCAATATAAAGCATATTGCTTGCATGGTCAGCGTCAGCGTATCCAGCTTCAAAACCTAAATATATACAATAATGGGCTGCTGTTCCACGCCCTTTGTCTTTACCCGCTCTATATCCTATTCCAACAGAACCATAACTGTCTGCAACGTCACTAGAATTACCAGACATTGCTGATGAGCCAATTGCAACTACATTTACTTCTGTGTTTGATGCGTCTCCAATATACTGACCAGCGGATGAGCCAATAATAACAGAATCTTGAACGTGAGAAAGTTTACCTGCTCGGTTTCCAATTAGTACACTACTTGACCTATTAGTAAGCGAAGAGCTTGATTCGCCAGCTTGATAACCAATAACAACCATTTTGCTCTGAACGGTTGTTGCCCCAACATTTGGTTCATATCCAATAGCAACCGTGTAAGTTCCTGTAGTTAAGTCCTTCGAGGCGTTATAACCAATAGCTACATTCCCATCGCCCGTTGTGATATCCTCTAGGGCGGTAGTTCCGAGTGCAATATTATAATTAGCTCCAGAGGTTGTGCTACTTGGGTCATTGCCAAGATATATTGAGTTATCTTCTACCAGAGCGTCTGAAAGACCATTTATGTCGCTAGCACCACCGCTAACAGTTTGCCAACTGCACGTACCATCCCCATCTTCCCGAAGAAATTTGGAGCCACCACTTTCTCCGGTGGACTTTACTTCTGTGCCTTCGAGGTCGATATAAGCGCCATCAATCGCAGTACCCTGCCAAGTACCTGTTGCAATAGTTCCAACAGCAGTAATTTGTGTCTGGGAAGCGTCTACAGCGATGACAGAGTTTGTGGCCGTCAGGCCATTTCCAGCAAATAGAGTTGCTAGGTCATGAACCGCTTCTTTTCTACTACCATCAGAATCATTAGCGTCTATGAAAGCTATATAGTCACCATCAGCAACAGCGGCTTCTGTAAGCTCGTTCAAGTCAACTGCTAAGCTAACGGTTCCAGTAGTTCCTCCACCACTCAAACCGTTACCAGCAGTTACACCTTCAATATCTCCAGCACCACCACCGCCAACTCCGTGAGCTGTGGCATCAGGGTCTATCTTGACTTCTAGAGTTCCTGCTCCAGCCGTTAAAGTAATACCACTACCAGCGGTAAGCGCAGCATTAACGAACTTACTACTTGAATTATTCCAAATTAAAAGATGCCCATCAGCTTCACTAGTTAAATCTACATCTGTTAAACTGTCTAAATCTTGAGGAAATGTAGTACTGGAATAGCTGGTAATATGACCTGATGGGTCAAGCGTAACATTCTGTATAACAGTGTTTCCAGAATAAGTACTACTATTCGCAGCCGATATGTGCGGGTGTGCATTTTCATTACCCGCAGTTACATAGGAATAGACAGCGGCACTAGTTGGAAAAGTAGTGTCGTTATTATTACTAGGAATTCCTTCAGCAGCAGTAATCACATTTGCAGCAGCAAAATTATCTAATGTTAAATTTGCAGCATCATTGCTCGAATCTGTGTCTGTCTGGAATACAAGCGAGTCCAGCATGTCCACAATAAGTGTGCGGACATCTGAAGCGCTTATTTGCCTAGTAGAATTATCTGCTAAGTTGGTATTAGCTTCGCTCTGTAGAGCGGACTTGGTTCTAGCAGTCATAGTTCGTCCCTCTAAAGAATAATGCTAATTGTTAGGCAAGTGTAATATCAATATCGCCTGCATTAAACTTAAAGGTGTCACCGTCAGTAACGATACGTGGTGTAGTTAAAGCACCGTGGAAAAGAACGTTACCTTGAGAGTGAGTAGATGAGTCTACAATAGCTATACCTGAAACATAACCCCAGTCTCCACCACTAGCGGCAGAAAATTCAATAGCTGCGGTATTCTGTGTCGTGGGTGAGCCTGTTCCCGGCAAATCCCAAGTAGCATCAGCAGGTGCGCCGAGGCTTTTTCTTGCATAACCATTTGAGCTTGCCAATTCAGGAATAGTAACACCTGTTTTTGAGTCTAAAGCCCAGTTAGCATCGTGATTTGTTAAAAGAGCAATTGAAATATTTGACGGCTTGCTGAAAGTAATAGTTCTTAGCAAGTGGTCAATAATTCCAGATTCTAAATAATCTGACATTGCGGACATTATAAATTCTCCTATATATAGGGTTCAATTACCTATTTTTGAAAGTACTTCTATATTTATATACACCATAATTGCCTGTTTACTAAAAATCTATAAACGGTAATAATGGTGCTGCTAACGACTCACCTTCTGAGTGTTCGTTAATTCCGGGGTCTGGAACTCCTCCTGTTACACTAAACCTCAACCTGTTTGCTCCAGCATCTTCAAGAACAGCATATCCATAAGGTCTCTCTGAAACAGGTGTTACTTCTTTTGACTGGTAAGCCCCACTAGGAAGATACCAACTTGGATAGTTTAAAACTGGTACAGCCATATCAGCATGATTGATATCGTACCAGTCGTATGGTTGAGTTAGGTTGTTGTATCTCCCATCTAACTCTGAAGTGTCTAACGTCATGCTTAAATCAATGTATGGATGGTTATATGCAGCAATGACATTTCCAGAAGCCACATGGTACTCACTTGGATGGTAATTAGCGGCATCTCCGCCTTTATTTACACTGGGGGAATGAGAAACTGTTCTCCAATCATCTACTGTATCAAACTCTGTAAAATCTGGATTTCTTAAATAATCAGTTAAAAATACCCCAGATGCGGCATAGTTTCCGTATCTAGCCCTGAACATATTACTAACGTCATCAAGAGATTCGTCTATCATACCTTGCTCATGTACATGGTCTCCACCATCGGTATTTAAAATTAGATTATTGATACCCTCATAAAGATAACCATTTTGGAATAACCCAGAACCGCAGTTAACAATAGTATTATAGCTTTGATAATACCCACCAGTCGAGCCGCCTTGTGCGTATATTCCACCATTAAAACCATAGTCACCATTTGTATGTATTTTTGATATTATGGCGTTTCTATTAGTCCTTAAAGTATTATAAATTGCATTATTTACATTCCCACTAGACCATAAAAAACATCTACCAACCTGAGTAGCATTAGAAATAACAGCATCCCATTTTTTATCATGCATGTTGAACTTGCACTCTTCAATCCAAATATCTGGAGTATTATTGTGTTCAGTCGGAGTGCCTCTATTATGACCACAATCTATAAGTGCATCATCAACGGAATCATATTCCGCGTCAATATTAGCGCCTTGATATATAACAACCTTATTACCAACCCCTAACTTATCAGGTCTAAAAAAGTCAACTTCAGCATCACTAGCGCTAGTAATACGAAGATATTCAGGAACCATTAGTTGCGTGCCTTCGATAGATGACAAATAAGCATTTGTTGCAGCGCCCGTTCCAATCGAAGCCTTATAAGTATATGCTCCATAATGACCGCCTCCATATGTCGCTCCGGCACCGGCATGGCCATAAAAACCGTTTATAGAAACGTCTTGGTCGAAACCTTTTAATGCCTCTGCCTGTACTGCTGTTCTAAGGTCGGCTTCAGCACCAGAAATATATCCCGGAATTTTGTATCTAGGTATTGTACCGCCCCTGCCAAAGCCAGCACTTCCATCATCACCTATAGGATTTGACCAAGGATTAGAGCCACCAAAAGGGTTTATGTCGGGATTGTACATCGCTGTTTTATCACTAGACGCACCCTGATTATTTTGACCTCCAAAAGCTGGTCTATCGTTTACTATTATATTAGGTGAGTAGCAAGCAGCGTCTGAATTTCCACCGACAAGCTCTACGACATTGTAGTTAGATGTTCCACTAGCATGAAAAGATATGCCGTAGTTTGTGCAGTCCCCACTACTACGAATCGTATTAACAGTATTGTTGTAAACAAGCGCTCTACCATCATTTGGGTGTGAAGAAGAAATATCAATTCCTACGGAAGTATCTCCACTGTCAAAACCACACATGCTATAAACATGACAATTAAGAATTTCTACCTTTGAATCTTCTGGCAAAGCTTCGCAAGTAATTCCTCGCAATTCCGCCCCACCAAAGTGTTCAAAACCAATAGGGCCAATCGTACCTCTGACCAGCTTTATACTTTCGGCAGGGTTTCCGCCTGACGCACCATTGGGCTGTAAAACCAACCCGCGAAAAACCGCAGTACCACCATCGACAGCTCCGTTAGCTGCTACTGCAAAATCTCTCCACTTAAAATCGTCTGCAATTTCACAAACGAAATTTGCGCCGCCGCTAGCGTCTGCTTGTATAGTTCCGCCTGTTAATACAAAAGGGTATTCAGTCAGACCCATTCCTGAAGTGTTATTGCCGACGTTAAAAACTATACTGTCTTCAGCAAAAGTTCCCGATAACGTAGCAGTTCCGGTAGCTACTGCACCCCCAAGACCATCATCAACACCAACTATAGCCTCCCAAGATGTTACAGTTGAATATGTATCTCCAGTACTAGCTGTGACAGTACCCATCTATACTAACCCTTTCTGAACTTTGCAAACGCAAGAATCATCAACAGAACAATCATCGTGTTCGTTTTGAATGAGGTTTCTAGCATCATAATCCTTAGAAGCATCTCTCGCGTCTTCAGTGTTTATAGAATCTAAATCCCAGTACGGAACAAAAAATCTACGCCTAGCCAGCATCTTTTTGTCTAAATAGACAGGTTGCACTTTTTCTGTTGCTGTAGCATTGTTGCATTCTATATGGACATCTTGTCCGTGAGCTTTTACGATGTGGCAAGCGCTAATTGGTAAAAACTGTCTTCTCTCAGCTTCTGTAAGAGGCCAATTTTTATTATCTACAGCTCTATTATCAGAATGTTCTTCAAATTTTTCCCATAAGTTTTTAATTCTTTTATGACCTGAAAATTCAGAATACCAGACTTCTTGACCATTTTCATTAAAGACATACTTGTCTTTAGATATATTATCTAGTTCTTCTGACGTAAGCGTTATTCCTGTTTCGGCAAGAGTTGTGCTTAGTAGTCTTTCTTCTCTGTCAACATTACGAATTCTTCTAACATCGCCACGAACTTTTACATACTTGTAGGTTGTCGTGTATTCCAAGAAGAGTTTGAGTAGATTGTCATCATAATAACCAGTAACAATGTTAGGTTCTATTTGTTCGATAATCCTTCTTGCATTTTCATATAGACACTTATTTTGTGTAAAACTGCATACTATATCCCCGTCACTATATCTTACAGGGTCGTCACTACCATGAGTCATTACTAATAGTTCCATCAGATTTTCCTAATATCTAATAACTAGCTTTCTATATTTCTACCGATTATGAATGCGTCATAATACGTTATTCCAAAGTTGTCGTCAACGTCGTGCGGTTGTGAAGGAAATTCACCGCTAACAGGGATAAGCCCAAACACATCTGTTTTATTTCCATAGTTTGTGAGGTTTGGTGTGGTTCCGTTTGGCCAACGAACAACTTGCTTAGCATGTTGCCAAACAACCTCTCGATTTCCAGTGCTGTCCTGAGTTAACCTAACTAGAACTTTTTGACCTAAGTCAACACCACTCAAGGCTATATAAGTTGTTGCACTATCTAGATTTATGGTGTGGTAATTTGATTTGTTACAATCAAGAAAAGAGTTTGTGCTTGACCCTACGTTGTGTCCATACCCACCAACACCTGCTTTAGGTATATTAAACACATGATTTGTACTATGTGCATCTACACTTGCTTTACCCGCAACCTTGAGCTTTGAATTGCCAGAATCCCAAACAAAGTCTGAATCATATCCAACAGCTCCTTTTTCATTATGCCAAAAAGCAACACCGCTACTTGCTGGTGTATGAGACGGGTCAGAAAAAGATGTCTTGTCTGCTGGATGTGTGACAAATATTGTTGATGTTCCGGTTAAAGATATTCTGTCCGTGTTGCCAGAATTATTAGATATGACTGTTGCTCTAGAGAACTGATTACCGGAAGAAACATAAGAACCAATACCAACTTCCCAGTCGGAACCATTTCCACTTACAAGAGTGTAATATGTTGTATCGTTGTTAGAAAAAGCTGAACTAAATGCCAAGAAACCACTTTCAGCTCCAGCTAAAGATATAGCAGCACCATCTCCTGTGGTTGAAGTCGTTTCCTTCACTCTGTCTTTTAGTTTGAAAGCCATTTTTAGTCCTCAATGATGCTATAAAAAAAGGGGAGCGGCGGCAGCAATGCCACCACCGTCTCCCCAGAAACGTCTAAGCTACTTTGGTTTCTTAGAAAGAACCAAGCAGAACTCTGCGGTTATCAAGAACAGCAAAGCCCATTTCAGCCCAACCGTACATTCCAGCACGCTGATGTCGGTGCATGGTGTCGTCTTCGTAAACCTGAACATTTTCTTTTACTGGCATTACGAAGCTGTCGTTGGCGTTTTGGTCCAAACCGACAACCAATTCAACATCAGAGCTAGGACCAAGGCTACCACTCAAGTCAGTGGTGAAGAATTTCTGATATTCTTGACTTTCACCCAGCTCGTCGATGTCGTGAATGTTCACGCCAAATACACGAGTGAGGATAGCCGAGCCATCAGCAGCCTGATAAATTTCACGACGAGTAACTTCGTCGATTTGGTCTACACCCCAGTTACGAATGTCTTCGAGACCTTCTGGGCTGATGTACAAGTCAGTCAGTGTGCTTCGGTTAATAGAAGCGGAGTTTCCGCCACCATTTCGTCGCATAACTGTTTTCATAAGAGAAACAAGTCTCTTAGTGAACTGACCAGCAGCAGCGTCAGCATCGTAAACCAAGATGTTACGGTCAGTACCAGCACTCAAGATTGTGTGCCAGCCGTCGTCGTTCATCTTCTTAACGAAAGATGCTTCCAGAACTTGAACAGCTCTACCTACAACATCCCAACGAGCTTCTCGTGCGTAACGCAGCAAGTAGTCGATTGAAGAAGTGATGCTGTAAGTTGGAACCATGACGTAATCGCCTTCAACAGCGCGTTCGGGAATACGTCCGTGTCCGGGATTGGTGTAGGCGACAAATTCGTCTTCTTCACCCGGAGCTAACAAGTCCAGTGGGAATTCAGTAGTGGTTCCCGGTTCCATTGGAATGGCTTCAAAGATGCCATCCAAAATGTTACCGACAAGAACGCCTTCACGTAAAGGCAATTCGATTGCCTTCGCTAATTCTCTTTGTGCCGCCAAAGCTTCATTCTTTTCAGAACTGCCGGACCGCTTGAGAAGGTCGATGAAGGCTTCATCGGGTCTTTTCATCGTAGTCATTATTATAATCTCCTTACAAAGCTTTATTAGAATTGTGTAGCGGCAGTTGGAATGATGTTGTTGTTAGGCAAGTTGATTGCAACTTTGACATAACCGTCTTCATCTTTCGTTGATATGAATCTACCAACAACGCTTGCCTGACCAAGAGTACTGTCTTTGTTAGCAGCAGCGATGTAACCACTGTGTGCAACATAAGCCAATCCTCCAGCGGTCGGTGTATCGCCGGGGTAAATCATATTTGTTACTACATTACCTTGAGTAAGGAGTGTTACCTTACCACCTTTTTGTACTTCGTCTTTGTGCCAGTTGATGTGTTGACGAGTCAGGTCAAGGTTGACCATATCGTTAAGCAACAAACCAGCAGGTACAGCGCCAGAAGCGTCTGCAACGTAAGATACCTTTGCACCAGCTTGGTCAAGAGCAGCACCAGAACCTCCTGTAGAGATACAGGCGATACCACCTCGACTAGCAACTTCGTCCATAAAGAACGAAATATCGGTTGCGAGTTCGTGTCTATCAGCTTTTAAAGCCATTGTTTCTATCTCCTTTAATAAAATTTACTATTGAATCGTTCTGAGAACATTCTCAGTCAACCATTCAGAAGCAACGGCTCTTGCAGACACAACCTCATCGGTTTCACCTGCATCAACTAGAGCGGCTTCAGCTTGCTCCTCGACCTGTTCGAGAACTTCTTCCGACGCTTCGGCTTCATCTACTTCTTCAGCATCTTCTGCTTCAGCTTCTTCTTCAGATTTAGACTTTTTATTAGCCTTCTTCTTAAGAGCTTCTTCGTCTTCTTTTTCTTCTTCTTCTTCCTCATCCTTTTTAGGTGGGAAGTTAGCCTTCTTTTTGAGGGCTACAACCTGCTCAAACATTTCGTCTGTTGCTTCAGCGAAGGCTTCGAGGATTCCCTCGATTTCTTCTTCTTCAGCACCAGCTTCAACGAGAGCAGCTTTTCGAGCAGCTAATTTAGCTTCAGCTTCAGCTTTTTCGATAGCAGCTAGAGCTTCGTTTAGCTTTTCTTCTTTTTCAGCAAGAGCAGATTCGAGCTGCACCTTTTCTTCACTAACAGCGTTAAACTGTTCTTGAAGTTCGGTGAAAGCTTGTGTTTTACTCTCAACTTCGGCTTTGACTTCTTCAAGCTCGCCAGCAAGTGCTTCAGTAGAAGCGTTAGCTAACTTTGCTTCGAGGTCAGCCTTAGCAGCGAGAGCTTCAGCCAAAGTAGCCTTTAACTCCTCAATTTGCTGTACTAGGCGTTCGTCGGCCATATTACTATTCTCCTGTATATTAAACTCGTTAATAGATTTTGCTTCAGTCTTAGAGAAGGGGTCAGATTCTAGGATTACACTTCTTGGATTAGCAGGATTACTTACCAGACCTTTACCTGAGAATGAAATGTTTTTCAACACTCTTCCCAATTTATAGCCTTCGTATTCTCCGCTACCGCCATAAGCACGTAAATGCTTTGTTAAAAATGCGGAAGCTTCCTCACGAGCTATAACTACTTGTTGTCCTTCTGGAGAAACCGCTGCGTAATCAAAATCGTTAAAAAGGCATTCCATTGATACAAACCATTTTCCTTCTTCAATCTCCTCAATGATTGCATCCATTCTTTGCTTTAGCTCAGGGGTAGTCCAACTATTGTAAAGAACAGCGCTGGTAACGATATCAAACTTTTCAGGTAATTCTTCAAAGGGAATATCATCCGGTATTTCGTTACCTTCATGGTCTATAACCATGTTCGCAGTAATGTGACCAATAATATCAGCCTCATTGTGCATAAAGTTGAACTGCTTGTCTTCAGGGGTGTTACGAGCAGTCCAGACTTGTTCTAAATCAAAAACGTCATCGTTTTTGTTCCACCCAGTAGAAACGAGAACTGAGTTAAGATAATAAAGGTCTAGCTGGTCTGTATTACTATTAGCAATACTTTGTCCAGCTAGAATTTTAAACTGCTCAGCCTCTTCTTGGGATGGCTTGTACGGTGTAGCAACAGAGTCATAGGCAACACTGCTTTTGGCTTTTACCTGCTCGGCTACACCGTCTTGTATTTCTTTTTGAAATATTTTAAATTTCATTTAGTCACCTCATAAGTATATACACCTAAAATAAAAAAACTTTATTAAAGTGCCTATTTTTGGTAACACATTGCATAAGCTGATGAACGTATCTGTAAAGATTCTGTAGCTGATGGCTTCCTTTCGTTTGCCGAAACAAACTCTTTTGTTAACTCGTTACATAGTTCTAGCATCTCAGGACTAACTGTTCCGCCGTCTTGTAATATGCTATTAATAAGCTCAGCACTTATGTTATCATAAGGATTGATGTTGGAAAGAACCCCAAGTTTAATATAGTTAAGCTCTTCCTGATGTTCTTTTGTTAAACTTCTTACGTTCTTTTTTCCGTAGTGATGTAACAATGCTGGGTTTAGTATCTCAGATATACCCTTCTGAGCATCCATCGCCCACAGCATAAGATTTACAAAATCCGCTCCCATTTTAGTCCTTGGCAAAACTCTCTTTTGCTTCCTTTTCTGCTTGTCCTTAGAAAATCTTGGTCTTCCGTCTTCAGGTCTACCAACTGGGCCATAGTTTTCTTCCTGCTCTGGAGCTTCTGGAGGCCCTAGTCTTTCATCCTCTTCTTGACGAGGAGGTTGGTTTGGTATTGAAGGTTTTGGGTTTTCAACCTCTGGTTCTTCAGGTAGACCAACATCGTCGTTAGAAAGCTTATCTTTAGTGTATGCTATTTTTTCCATATCGTTTTTATGTTGTGGATTATGATATGGACTTGCTTTCTTTGGCATCTTATCGTTATCTCTATCTCTACTTTCTCTGCCAACTCTAATCTTTTCAATTTCAGGTATTTCACCAAATCTTTCAACAAGAGTTTCAGAACTGATAACATCTCTATCAGCAAGTTGAATGAGAAGGTTCTTCTCTGCTGCTTCATCAGAAAGAGAGATATGGTCAAAATGTAGTTGGGCTGGCTTACGAAAACCCATAGCCTTTTGGACTTTTTCTATTTCTTCTTTCCAGAAGCCCATTAATATTTGTCTTCCATACTCAAGTCTTTCCACAAGAGTCTTTAGAGAAATGAAATTGTTTGTCATTCCGCCACCACTCTTAGCCAAGCCTGTAAGAGTTGGAGGAACACCAAGTCCAGAGTAAACACTTGTCAGAACAGGTTCGTATTTTTCAGAACCTAAGAATCTATATATCTGAGTGCTGCTTTCTTTAAAGTCAATCTCTGGACCCCAAACAAGGTCCATTGTTCCACCACCAAAGTTGCTAGCAAGGATATTCCTAAGCTTATTGATACCTGCTTTAGTTGGTAGGATTTTATGGTCTAAGTCACCAAGCTTCCAAAGTCTGATATTAGAAATAGCACCATCTAGAGCTGACATATCTGCAAGCTTCATTTTTTCTAGCATTACAATATCATCTAGAATTGCATATATCATTGGGTATGCCCACAATGACCAGTCATCTTTCTTGTAGTAATAGATAGATGTTTTTTCCATATCTAACTCAATATACTTTTGCCCACTAGTTAGAGCTTGCTGTATATCTTTTGGAAGGTCTTTTACTATCTTGTTGTATTGAACTTCAGACTTTTTAGACATCTTTCTTATCATGTCTGAAACCTTGAGTGCCAGCTTTGGTTCACCAGCAAACAACGCAAGTTCTTGACCTATGACTTCAACAGACATAGGGTTGAGAAAATCATACACCCAAGGTATTTCCCTTTTGATGATTTTCATTGGGTCAATGCTCATGTCAGCGGCTTTACTGAGGTCTTGCTGGGCTTTTTTGCTGACTTTGGCAGTTCTTCTTTTTACGATAACATTGCCACAGCGGTATAGAATATTCAAGAACCTTTCAGAGCGTTCTCGACCGCCAACCTTTTGAAACCACTTTTTATAGAAACGCTCTATTTTTTTGTTTGGGTGTACAAGCGTTATTCCCTGACTAGCAAAATCACCCATAAGGTCAATAATGTTTTTTATGATGCCGACCTTATTATAGGCATCCATACACATTTTAATAATGTGTTTTTGTTGACTAGGGATTCTTTCGTTTGTACGAAATCTATAGTAGTCATCCCTAGTAAACTGCTGACGAACAGAAAGGTTTGGCTCTATATCAAGAAAACTTCTATGAGAAGCAGACGAACTTTGTACTCCCTCGTAAGCATCAATTGCTTCTCCAGATATCTCAAAAGCCCTTGCTTTATCAGAATCTCCAGACCAAGTTACGAAAGGACTTCGTTTGTTTTCCTGTTCTGCCATTTAATCATTACCTTTGTAATAGTATTGCAATAGAATCGTCTACACTATTATACACAAAATTAATAAATATCTTTCATTCCTTGGGTAAACCAGTTTGGTCCAGTGAAAGATGGTCCTTCCATACTCATTCTATCGTTGTTAGCAAAGCCACCTGTTGTATTGTATATAGACTTCTCTGGAGTCCTTGCCAATGTTCTACCGGCCATGTTTGCCATGAGTAATGCTGAGTAGCGGTCTTTTCTTATCTTTTGTTTTTTACCAGCGGCGACAATCATCTCCGGCGTATCCCATTTGTCTCTACCAGAAGCTGTTTGTGTCATCTGAATCATAGACAGCTCATTTTTAAGTTCTTCTATTTCTAGAACACAGTCTTCTAATGTGTCGTATTTTCTTTCTGCTATAGCATCTGTAGCGGTAGACAAACCAAGACTCACGGAATCAAAAAATGGAAACAGCAAAACTTTATCCTCAAAGTCTTTTCTTAGTCCATGATTAGCTTCTGCTAACCAGTCTGACTTAGCAAACTGACACATTTCTAATATGTGCAATCCCGGATTGTCATCTGTATCCTTATGTTTGTTTTCATCTATTATTGGCCATATAGCAAGCTCACCATCTTTAATTTTATCTTTATCGTGTAGTGCTTCCATCACAGCAATACCACCACCTTGTGCATCCATAGCAACGTGGTTGCAAGGAAACCTTTTCATTAAGTCTCTAATTTTTCTAGCACAAAAAGAATAATAATCACTTTCGGAAGTTATTCCTGATTTGACCATCTCTTTGTGATGACTTCTTGTTGTAGTCCAGCAATAAACAATTCGACGATGGTCTGGCTGAACTTCAAGAACAACGATGCTAAAGTTATCGACTTCTGAAGCTGGGTCAACACCTATGATGTATTGCGCCTGAGAATCTCCAATCAAAGCCGGTGAAAAGAAAACCTCTCCACTAGGCAGCTTGATTTGATTATCATTTGAGACAACACAGGACTCGATAAGAGAGCGTTTGAAGAACCCTTGACTATCTGTGGTAAAACATGCCGCAAACTCCATTTGGTAGATTCCTGAGTGAACTGTGGCCTTTGAGCGGGCAACCTGAGCAGCGTCCATGAAACCTTCTGGAAGCATCTCAAAAGGTATCCTCATTATGCTGTATTGAGTCCAATCAAAATCTTTCGGAACCTCTTCATTGCCAAACACTTCTTTTAACTTTGTAGGGTTTCCCTTGCTCTTAATTATTGACCTCCACTTTTTCCAGTAATCTGCAAAGTGGTTGAAGTCATAATAAGCAGTACCAGACAGAATAATCTGGTTTGACATGTCTTGTTCTACTTCACTATCGGCAAGTTCTAGATACTCACCGAGTTCTTTTGCTTTCTTTTCAGATGCAAGCCTTTTTACATTTTCTATAGGTGACGAGCTTACAGCAGCAAAACCAGCAACAACATTTTCAAATATTTCACGAGGCACAGAAGCAAATTCGTCTGTAATGATATCATTAGCACGTTGACCACGAATCTTAGTACCATCACCAAGTGGTAAACATGTTATAGTGCTTTTCCCCAACTTCATAACACATCTGTCAACATCTCTTCTCGGACCACTTGATGGTCCCATAATATCTCTTAGTAGGGGAGAGTTTTGCCATATTGTATCCATATACTCAAACAAAACTTTTGATTGTCTAAATGCAGCACCTACAATTACTATCTTTCTGCCCGGCATAAAAAAAGCACGAAGCATTGAGTAAAGAGAAAGTATAAATGATTTACCAAGACCACGAGAGCCTATTAGCATAGGAAACTTTCTATTCCAAAGCTCGTGTAATATAAGAGATTGCATTGGAAGAATGTCTATGTTGAATACTTGCTTGCAAACAAAACTGAAATACTCAGGTTGTGACATGAGCCAAGTAAGATGAATATGAAATTCTTCTTCGCTGTTTGCGTAGGTATGTGTCAGCGGGTTAAATATTTTAGACTCGTCTACGTCTATGTTTAACCAAGCATCGTCTATTTTTTTGAGATTAGACACTCTATATTTTCATACCCCTTTTGACCGAGAACAGCATCAGCGAAACCATAATCCACAGCCTCTTCTGCTGTCATGTACCAATCGCCTTTACGGTCTATATTTTTTCTTATGAAGTTTTTTATACTCACAGGTGTTTTATACTTATTATTATTCTTAAAAAAGTTGCCTTTCGCACACTTTTTCGTATAAATATCCAACATCCTTTGATTGCACTTTGAATTTTGTTCTGCGTTGGACTGGACGACCAGTGAATGCCCCTCTACGCCGACAGAACCCCAGTGAATCATAAACTCCACATTTGGCATTAATACTCTACTGTCTGCTGCCTGAAGTATAACTGTGGACATAGAAGAAACGCTGGCATATCCAAGCATGGTTATTTTGTTTGGTGAAAATGTCATTGCGTCATATACACCCATACCATCATGCCAATTACCACCAATAGTATGCATGTGGACTAACACATCTTTTTCTTTAAGTATGTGTAGATTTTTTACAAAATTAGTTGCCATCCTATATTCAATACCCGGCTCTTGCTCGTCGTCTATGTAGTAGCCGTGTAAATATATTTCCCCAGTTTCTGCATTTAAACCATGATTTTGCACTTGGTTTAGCAAAGAATAATCACAAGACATATATTACCTCTCTTGTGCTAAAGTAGTGTAGGCTTCGTTGATTAAACCTATTGCAACCTCCTCCGCTTCCTGCTTGTTGTCCGTGAATATAATCGTTACTTCGTAGTTCTCTTCGTACTCGTAAAGCAGTTTTCTCATAAATTTTCCATTCATTCTTAGATACTTCCATTTTGATTTGGGGATTGTCGAACCCTCTGGAAACATCCGCAACGTATCTTCGGAAAATTCACATATTATGTATCTCCACCGGAACTCTCGCATACGTTCAAGCTCGGCCTCAAACTGTTTTCGCTTCTTGCCTAAGTTTAATGCTATCTCTCCGCTCGAAGCTTTCCTTTCAATTACAAGCAATTCTTCGAGACCCTTCGCTGTATAGTCACCCGTTTTCAGACCTTCGTCAACTACAGCTTCACAGGTCTCATAAAAGTCAAATGACCAGCCGTTCTTCTCTCTCGTATCTCTTATAATCGTATACTTGTGTTGTGACATATCTAAGCCATATGGTTTACTTGGTTCTAAGTATTTCCATGAACAGTCTTTCAAAGTGCTGTTCTTTTCCGTTCACCTCGTTATGGCAATCCCAACATAAAGTTATACCGTTGTCCACATCATATCTTAATGATGAAGCAGAACTCCACTTTTTAATATGATGCACCTGCATCCTTTTTCCTCTTCGTTTACACTGAGGCATCTGACACTTATACTTGTCTCTAGCTAAAACTTTTTTTCGCCAGTCTTTATAAATAGGGTCATTAAAGTTTCTCAAAATGTACATTGACCTCCATGTTAAACTAAATGCGTGTTATAGTTAGTCATCTTATCTTCTACTGCACTATATGTTTCTAGTTGCAACGCAACGCTAGGAGTTAATCCATAACAAATATGCTTTTGATGAATCCTATCTGCACACAACCAATCCATAGGCCCTAAAGCAGGCAATGAAAGCAAAACATCGAACATGCGATTATTAATCAGTACACAGTGCCAACCAGTTTCGCCAGCCATTCTTATTACATTAGGGTGTACTTCTATACTGCTACTCTTTCTGTAATATGAACCAAAGTAAATCATATCCCAGTTTTGAGTCATCAAGAATTCAGATGCTCCGTTTAACACCCAGTCAAAGTATGAAGGTCTAAGAACGCAGTCTTCCTCGACAATCAAAAGGTTCTCCGCATTGTGATGGATACCATTCTTAATTATCTCTCTGTGAGCCTTCCAAGCGTTATACGCATTAGGTCTAGCTCTCCAGCTTTCTCTTGGACAAGAGCCTTCCAAGTCTGGAGGAAGCTCGTCTGTGTCAACGATGTGACAATCCTCACCTTTTCCTGCTATGAACCTGTCAAGCCATATGTCACCAACTTCAAGAAAGTTGCTATGAACCATATCAAACATCGCCTCACTTGAGGGTTGAACCTCCGCTTCTTCTCTATCCAAAGTGAGACAAAGTGACAAATCTATACTGGTTAAAAACTCGTTTTTAGCACTCATTTACCTGCGATGAATTCCTTGTTTATCGTGGTTAATTCTGGTTTATGATACTTTTTTATTTCGTTGGATAGCTGGTCTAGACCATTAATGACATAGTTTATGCCCGCTCTTAGTATCTCTGTCCTAGTCCTGTTTTCCATAACTAATTTATTTTGTTCGATAACAACTTCCATTATTTGCTTACTCTTGTATTCGACATAAAAATAGCTAGGAGCAAATACCGCTACTGAACAACAAGCCAATATTAAAAATCTTTTTAACAATCTTTTCATGATACACCTATGGAAAAGGATAACTAAATTCTAACTTAACAACTCTAATCAGATTGCTAATGTCTTTAGCTAATTCTAGAACCCTAGATGTTCTTCTATACGCAGTCACATCCGCTACAAGCTTCTTAACTGCTTTGTGACAAACGTCATCCGGGTCTTTTCCGGCCATAAAGACCTTCAAAACCGACCCAGATGTTTCATACATGTCCACTCCAGCTTCTAATAGCTTTGGTTGTAAATTTTCTATATTTATGTGTACTCTGTACAGCATTTTTTAACCTAGACATAAACCTGACTCCTTCCCAAGTCAAACTCCACCATTCGTTCGACCAATTGTTTAAATGAGGTTTTCGGTTTCCATCCAAGCACTTCTTTTGCCTTACTGCATTTTCCACGTAGGTAAGGTACTTCAGAAGGTCTCAATAATTCTTCATCAATACTAACGTATTCATTGTAGTCCCATATATTTATACACCTAAAAGCCTCATTTAAGAAGTCTTCGACACTATATGTCTCACCTGTACAAATAACGTAATCGTCCGGTTCTTCCTGTTGAAGCATCAACCACATGGCATAAACGTAGTCTTCAGCGTGTCCCCAGTCCCTTTTTGCGTATAAATTGCCCAAATACAGCGAATTCTCACCTAAACTCTCATAGTTATCGCCTATCCATTTGGTAATTTTCCGAGTAACGAAGTTATCGCCTCTACGTTCGCTCTCATGATTAAATAAAATGCCACAACTAGCATGAATCCCGTAAGAATTACGGTAAAGGGAAACTGAATGGTGAGCAGCAAGCTTAGCAATGGCGTAAGGGGACTGAGGGTTAAAGACCGTGTTCTCGTCTTGGAACTTCTCTCCGTCCAGTGTGGAAAACGAGTCGCCAAACATCTCGGAAGAAGAAGCTTGGTAAAGCTTCGCTGAAGAGTCAGTTGATGCCAAATATTCGAGAACATTGAGGACTCCTTTTGCTGTAACGTCCCATGTAAGGCTAGGCTGGTCAAAGGAAGTACCTACATGAGACTGTGCGGCCAAATTGTATATTTCTGTAATCGGTTCGTAGGAGGACAGAATGTTATACAGTGAGAATGGGTCGGTAATGTCACCGGACTTTAACTCGAAATCTGGATTGTCTAGCAGATGAAAGATTCTACTGGTGTTGTCTGTAGAGACTCGACGAGCAATACCTACTACGTAATATCCTTTATCAAGTAATAGTTCTGCTAGGTATGAACCGTCCTGTCCTGTTACACCGAGTATTACGGCAGTTTTCATGATAGACTCCTGACTATTTGGTTACTAAGGTCTAATGCTTCTTGGTTATTACTAATGTATTCTATGTACTCATCATCATTAATCATGGTTTTATAGCGTTCAAGTACATTCATTTCTAAAGCTTTGCCGTTATAGTCAAGTCCATCGAATGAACTTCCACGACCTTGTTTGGAGACTTTATCGCGTCCCATATCTGTAAATTCTAAGCCCAGTTCAGACACTATTTGTTTTCTATAGTCTTCATCAGAAAACCACTTATCATATAAGATTGTGGTATACTCATTAGATGATAAAAAGTATTGGGCGTGTTCTAGATAGGTTCTGAGATAGGTGTGCATCAAGGACCTTTGTTGTTGCGTCTTGCTATCCCATAGCCATTGTTGTTTTTTCTTTGTGGCAGTCCTGCTTGATTGCATATGTTTGACAAGACTTGCAATCCAGTTTTTGAATTCTCTTATAATGATAATCTTATTGTCTGGATTGTATTGACCATGTGCTTGCATCCTTTCATGCAGGCTTTCAGGCTCATTGTCTACCAGATTCCAGATTATTAGGTCGTAATCAAGTTCTTCTACGATTGGGTTTTTAGTAAAGGCGGGCGGAATTGGTGGGCTATGAATAGTCACACCTAGATAAAGGTTAGATTCTATAACATCTGTCGTTATTCCGTATGTTACCTCTCTGTCTCTCGACTTTGCGTTTCCATACGTAAGCTTAGACTGTTTTACACGCACAAATTGCTTAACGACATTCTTCTGGTGCAGAAGCCAGTAGAGTATTGCATTATGCCCACTACGTTGAGTAGAGCAAGAATAGATTTGCATTAGTCCTTTACATCCTCTGGAGTTAAAAACGGTTGGTCTACGCCATCATCTTCATAGCTATGATATTCTGTCAGCCTTTTTCGCTCCATTTCGGTAGCGATTCTCATTTTTTCCATATTGACCCCTAGTTGATAGCGGAGTTCTGGCTCCTCCATCAACCTCCTAAGCCAACCAATAAAAGTTGTCTTGGAGTCTTCTAGTCTTTTTACACGCTGTTCACGGGTAGCTTTTAAGTCTTTAAGCATACCGCTCTTCTTAGCTTGTAAATCTTTATAGTCCTTACTTATGGTTTCGATTGCTGCACGAAGTACACCAGCCTGTCTTTCAAGGTTTAGTATAAAATCGCGGTCTCCATCGTCGCCTAAGTCTTTTTCGGCTTGTATGCGTATTTCCAAGTCTTTAACCTCTTCAGAGGTTTGGTGATGCGTAATCAAGGCTCGGTTCATTAGTATTTCGAGCTTTATCGCATCAATAACTTGCAATTCTTCCGTGGGTAGAACGTCATCACGGAATTGAGAAATTATTCTGCCCCAGTGGTAGACAAGCATTTCCAGCTCTTCTTCAGAGAATTGCTGTTTTAGCTCTCTCCAATAGGGGCGTTGTTGTAAATCGTATGAAGCTTGTAGTTCTGCGTCATTTGGGGCGGTTTTAATTTTATCAAGAATATACTTAGATATACTTTCGGGGTCACGGTCTAAACGTAGACCCATTTCTTCCTCAGAAAGAATATCGTGGTTCTCTTTTATAAATTTTTGTTCACTCTTGGTGAAACGGCCCTTCTTCAACGCCATTCTCCTTAAGGATACGTAGTATCTCTTCTTTTACTTCATCTCGACGAGCTTTCGAGACATATACACCATCGACCATGCGGAGGTAATCCTTTCTGTAGGACATACCTAGCTCCCTGTCAATGATTCTTATAATCTCTTTGTTTGACAAGTTTTCGGTCATGTCCACTGTAAAGAACATGTTTGTTTCACCCTCTTGTCTAACAGAGTCTATATCAATAGGTTGCATTAAGTGTTTTCTGGTTTCTTTTCTCATCATGCGCTTCAGCTCTTTATCTGTCTGTGCGTCATGCTCATCTACTTCTTCTTTACGATAGTAGTTATCGCGTTTGAAGTTCTTTAATCTATTTTTTACATGTACAGCAAGAAAGTTCTCTAGGGGTCGCTTTTCGTCATATCTGTCGAGAGCGTCCATGCCTATCATGAAGGCTTCTTGCTTTATGTCCTCGTGAGTGTAAAAACCAAATTTAAACTTATGTGCGTATCTTTCCGCTACCCGTTCAATGGTGGATATGACATCTTTTTCAGTCATCCCTGCGGGTATCTTCATCCTCTTCCTTTTGTAAAATCCTCATTGCTTGAGCTTTCTCTGGGTCGGGAGTTTCTAACTCTTTTTCCACTTCAAGCTCCAATTTTCCAGTAGCTTTAACATAAAGTTTGCTATCTATTTCTTTAGACATGTTTTTTATCCCAATAATGTTTATAATACTTAACAGAAAAGTCGCCAACATAAGTATTATACACTTATCTAGCGAAAAAACCATGAAACTTACAAAATCAGAAATAGAATATGTAAAAGAGACCTGTTCTTTTTACACAGATGCTCGTATGGCAACCGAATTAACGCGAATACGGTATGAATCAGACATATCGGACTCCGTTAGTGTAGATATGGTACGTAAAGCAAGGTATAAGCTTGGTGTAAAGAAGAAAAGGGGTCGCGGCAAGTGCGAGCTGGAAGATGATTAGCCAGTTCGACTTAGTTTATTTCGTCCGTGCTGTCTTTGTTGACAGAGTTAATACCATTGATAGCGGTAGGATTTTTATAGTCCTCGCCAAAGTCGATGCTTGGGAGGACGATAAATCATATGATAGCGAAAGTGCATTCTGGTGTATCTCACCGGAACATCTTAATACATTGGAAACAAATACGTTTCCTTTCTTAATGGACAAGAGAGATTCGGATTATCACTTTATCAACAATCCGAAGATACAGTATCTTGCAGCAACGGAAATCGAGCGTTTGGGTAACAACGTATCAGATTTCATCTGGGATGACGGGTTTGAAGACGAATCCGAAGAATCTGAATGGGGCTAATAGGTTAGGTTTAGGTAATACATAACACCTTCCGTGTTGGCTAATTTCGTTTGAACCACCCCCCGATTTATATTAGTATGGGAAGGGGTGGTAGCTCTTTAGAAAACCCCCCAAGGGGGTGGAGAAAAAATATATGTCTTTTTTCCTAAAAACAAAGTGAATACAGTAAATACTACTTTACAGAATGGTCGATATATATTATATTGAAGGGGTTAAGTCAATGGTTACTAAGGATAACAAAATGAGTTATACAAGCAAGCAAATGAAATCAGACCTGTGGGACATTTACTATAAGCTACAAGAAGCTGGTGCGTCGAAGGCTGTTAAGTATGCCATCATCGACGTTATGGTTCTGAGAGATAAAGAAGAAGAAAAAGAAAAAGAAAATGTATCCTAGTGACCTAACGTGTCACAGGGGTATGCTATCATAGTAATATAAGAAAGTTAATCGAGGTAATAAAATGATGACACGCAACGAAGCCAAATTAGAACTGTTCAAGACTGACCGACAAATTGAAAAGAAGATTATCGAACACGCCAATGAATTAGGGCAATACAATAAGAGTATTGTCGAAGATGAATTGCAACTACTTTGGGATAGAAAAGATATTCTAAAAAATATCATAAATAACTAGGTCGGTTTGACCTAACGTGTCACAACGGTATACGATAATAGTAATAGTAAAGAAGTTAAGTTTCACTAAGGGATTAAGATTATGAGAATGTTTACTGTCAATCAACACTGGTTTGCTAGCAATGTCAAATGTGGCGATGCTGTTTCGTTCACCTACAACGGATTGAAGCGCAAGGGTAGGGTAGTAGAGATAGTTTCACGATATAGGGATAAGGGGTATATGACGTTAGAGTATACCCCTGAGCGTAAAGATTATGAGGATGTCAATGGTAAGATATCCAGTAAGTTCAAGCGGTTCAAGTGGACAGCTATGGATAGCTGTATGATTGAGTACGTCACTGATAAGACAAGTGACGGATACAACTACCCAAAACTATCTTGGGCATAGTTGTAATAGTAAGGCGTTTATGGTAAGCTGGTTATATTGAAAAGGGTTAAGTATGTTAGTTATTGAGATAGTTATATTTGCTATAGTAGTAGCACCGTTATTGATATGTCTGTCTGCTCAAGCGTTAGACTTGTATGGTACATACAGATATGCTAAGCGTAGTAGTAAGTTCAATCCAAAGGTCTAGCAAGATGAAGTATAAAGTACAAGGCAACATATTACCAACGCATATAATGCCTGAAGGGGAACATGCTGTGAAGGCTACTGTTATTAGTCAATGGGTAGATGCTGATAGCCCACTAGATGCAGCGGCTAAGTTCCTAATGGATAACGATAAGGTAAACGCTAGCCCTATCCTAGTAGTAGATACTGATTACAATATCGGCAACTACCCTCTTGACTATGTGAAGATTGCCATAGATTACAGGGTAGGACTGAGATGATGAAGGTTATAGTAAAGCCCCATATAGTACGTATAGATGGCAAGGACGTACAGCATTGGATAGTCACGACTACACCGAGAAGTCTAGGCAGTGATAGGTCATTCGCTGATAAGGGTGAAGCCTATAGGTATGGCCATATGCTCGTGACCATGTACGCCACACAAGCCTAGCCCCGTCGTAGCTAAGCCGGACGGCTAAGCCCCCTAATGAGACTCGGTCTCAATAAGGAAATCGCGGCGGCGATTTTGCCCGCTGTGTCAATAGAATGTGCTTATTTTTATTGATTATTTTTAATAAAAGAAATATGTGTTTATTTGTGTAATCGTGTAATTTATTTGCTCTTATATGTCGATGTATATGATATACTTAAGGCATAACAAGTTCACTTATCAGGAGAGACACACATGGCCGATTTCAACTCACACGCACACGTCGAAGAATCCACCGCATACGCACACGGCGAATTGCTCGAAGCATCGCGCGAGGAGCTTGAAGCTCAGCGTCAGCTTGACATCCATCAATGGCGCATGGAGCGCATCATGATGGGCGTTGGTCAGCCTCACTATGAGCATGACTGTGATTGCATGTTCGACTGCTAGGCCAGTCGCGTTACGTTTTTCCTTTTTGTTTTTTGGAGCTTACTATGCATTTTGAAATCTACTTCGACACCGCCGCCAACGCCGCCGCTCACGCCAATGGGATTCATCCCGAGCGTGATTCCATCAAGGTGCTGGACTTCGATGAGGCGAAGAATAGGCTCGTCGTCTTCGTGCCTTGGCACCCCGATTATCGCGGGTCGTTCGTCAATGAGACGATGGACATGGTCGGCGTGGTAGACGTTGACTGTTGCGACGTTTGGGACTGAACAAAGACGTTACAATCCAGTTGGTACGACTCCGCTGGAATTGGTTCCCCGCCTAGCGGGGCGTCTTACACAACACTTTGAAAGGCTTTTGATTATGATTTCTAAATTCGACGTAACCATCCAATCCGACGAACTGACCGCCGCTGATCTGTACAACGCACAGGCTGAATGGGAGGCGGAGCAGTATGAGGCCGAGATGGCCGAAATCGCTCAGGCACAGTGGGAGGCGTTCCAAGCTGACCACGAAGCGGAATACGAGTGGACGGAGGAAGCCATCGCGTGGGAGGAAGGGATGCATCCCGACAACCTCTATGACGGCGAACCCGTTATGGATTTGCCGAATGACCTTTATATGGTCTTTGACGATCCCGATTATTGGGGCTAACCCGCAGGGGGAACTGGAGCCAATCGGCTAGGGTTAAGAGCCACTGAATCCCAGACTGCCAAAATGGCAGGCCAAGGGGGCTTGGCGGCGCTTGTTGAGACTTAGTCTCATTAAGAAATAATCTATCTTTTTTCTGGAATTGTTAAAGGTTTGGGCTTGACCGTGCCGATAATATATAATAGAATAAAGGAGATTGATATGACGTTTTTTGTTTTACTTGTTAGTGCTTGCTTGGTTGGTTTACTTGGTGCGGAGGTTATGAACGCCCAATAAAAAACTTTGCAAAAAATCCGGTTTTCCTCTTGACAACCGGCCAACTTTATGGTATAATGTAGACATAACGAAAGGAAAATTATGAACGATAAAACTAAACAAATGTTAGCTGATTTGGAAACCGCCACGATGGAATGCCTTTGGATTCCTAACGACCTGTTGCCAGAGCGTTACCACGACGACCGTGAGGGTGGTCGAACGCTTGACCGTATTCAGGAAGTCTACGAGCGTGAAGTAGAACCGAATTTAGAATACCAACGTATTCAAGCCGAGAAAGCGAAACGTGTCGCTAAGTACGCCGCTGAGTATGCGGAGAGAGGCGAATTCGATTACGACGTAGACCCTGACATGCAGTACAAAAACGAGCAATCGTTTTGCAACGGGTTGATTCGTGGCGGTATCCTTGACAGCGATGACTTCATGGAGTAGAATTTGATAGAGTTAATTATAATCATAGCAATATTGGGGTGGATGTTCACAGATGAAGAAGCATATTAAAATGACAATCAAAGCCGAAGATATAAAGGTGTCAATAGGACACAAAAATCACACCACCGGCTCAGGTTATCATGACAATCGCCCAAAACGACAACGTACTAGACAGGCACAACGTGCCAATTATTTGAAAGGATGGTAGGCAATGGCTTTTCCACAAATTAAAGATGTAACAATGCTGGCCGTTATTGAGAAGGCTATGCAGAACGACCCGACACACTACTGCGGGAAGTTCCTAACGGATAACCGCGAGACAGGCGAAACGCTTTCAGCTCTTGCTGTTGAAATGGCTCGCAGTTGGTTCGAGACTGACGACACTGCTGAGATTGTTGCACATAGCACAATCTTATCGTCTGTAATGTTCATGACCTATGAGATGCTCAAGGCTGAAACAGAGGCAAAGGAATTAGAGGAGTTAATAGGGTGAGAATGAGACGACGACATGCTGTAGAAGTTGCAAGATATTTTCAACGCTTAGAAAATATTGAACGCCGGAGAATAGAAGCCGAAAAGGCTAATAAAAAAAAGCGTAGTATTTGGCAAAAATTGACATTTAGGGGTTGACAAATCAGGCCGGCCAAGCCCCCTTGACAAACCCCCTAATGGAGGGGAAAAGTTTTTTCTTTTTATTTTGGAAATTTCCCAAAGTTTTCTCTTGACATTGCCGATTATTATAGTATACTTAAAACATAAATGGCTTGGCACAGTAATTGGCGCCGGTTGATAAGCCACTGATCCGTGAACGACACGAAACCGAGGATGCTCCGAGGAGCGGTTAACCAAATCGGTGGATACACTGGGACAGCTTAGTCCCGCCGAGTTCAGTGCAATCGGTCAGGGGTGCAAATCCCCTGCAAGCCGCCAAAACACCTACCCCCACCGTGGAGGGGTGCGTCCTGCCTTATCTTTCCCGGTATAGTGTCAATGTGATACCCAGCGAAAAAGCGGGCTTGACCTCACCCCCCAATCGGCGGGTTTCTAAAAAATAATCTGGATTTTTCTAAAGTTCTCGCTTGACAATGACGATATATATATTATAATTAAAGCATAAGACATCAGCCCCTTTAAGGCCTTTGTAGCCATTACGTAAGGACAGAATCGGTAAGACGGTTCAGGGGTGCATTGAGGCGTAAGTCAACTCCGGTTCCTTGTGAACTTAAAAAAGGACGCAGCATACTACGATGCAGATGGAATGGCCTGCCATCCTGCTCTGTCTTTTCCAATCCCGTCAGGGATAGTTGTTAGTTGATAGCCAGCGAAAAAACCGGAAAAAAGTTAAAGTTCTGGCTTGACATTGACGATAATAATAGTACAATAAAAGAGTAAACAACACTAACCAATTAAAGGAGAAGTCATGGGACTAGACCAATACGGAGTAGCACGCAAAGGCGAGGCAAAGACAGACGAAGAAGGGTTCACATTCTATGAAGATGAGATGGAGTTAGCCTACTGGCGTAAACATCCAAACCTACAAGGATGGATGGAGGAACTCTACAGGAAGAAGGGTGGAGGTGAAGAATTTAACTGTGTTGATTTAGAATTAACACTTGGAGACTTAGAAGCTCTTGAGGCCAGCGTTGATGGAGCAGACCTACCGGAAACCTTTGGATTTTTCTTTGGTCAGGATTCAGACGACCATTACCTAGAGCAAGACCGTGAGTTTATCGTTAAAGCTCGTGCGGCAATCAAACAGGGATATAAAGTAATTTATTCGAGTTGGTGGTAAAAAATTAAGGAGAAAAGTAATGGACTGGAAATCCTACGTCAAGTATTACATCAAATATAAAAAATAAATTAAAGTTTCCACTTGACATTGACGATATATATAGTATACTTAGAGTATAACAAACAACAACTTTCACAAGGAGAATCACATGAAGATTCAAAAAACAGAGAAAATTGCTTTGGACTACGGCAACGAACTTTACATCAACACTTACGTTTCCGGCTGGTCAGGCAACGTAGAACTAAAGTTCAATGACTATGCGTCTGACGGTTTAGAGCATCACTTAGTCGTGACGTTGCCACTCGACAAGGCTCGTGCATTGGTTAAAGAACTAAGCACTGACCTAAACAACTACGACGAAGAACAGGCTCGTAAAGCCGCAGAAAAACAAGAACAGGAGGTTACTGATGAGTAACACACTGAAGCCGATTGTGGGAGTCGGCACCAAACTCCCGCAGGGTACAGTAGTATCCATCTCTAACGACGGCGTAGTCGTGGAGAAAAAAGGTAAGAAGTCAACGGTTGGCTTCAAACAAGTTGAGCAACTTTTATCAAAGGGGTAAACACATGTTTACAAATTCTCTACTCTCGCTACGCAAGGGCGACGAAATTTCTTGCAAGTATCCAAAGCACGGAAGACGCAACATTTTGAAGCGTCACACCGGCACAGTCGAAAAAGTTAGCTCAGGTGCTAACGGGCTGTATGCAACCGTGCGAGCTGAATCTGGAAAGGTTCGTAATCTTAGCTATAGCAAGATGATCGACCCTCAGATTAGCTAGGCCTCCACTTTGTGGGTTGTTTGCTTGGGGCGGTGGTGGCTGTTACCTCCTACGGCCACGCCGCCAAAAGCAATATACTGACAAAATGACGTGCCAAAATGGCAGGCCAAGGGGGCTTGCCGCACCCCCCCCGAAGGGGTGGTTTCTCAAAATATCCGGCTTTTTTCTAAAGTTTTTGCTTGACTTTGGTCGATACTATAGTATACTAGTATTATATCACACACAAGGAAAAAATATGATTGACCGCAACCGCAGAGTATACGTTTATTACAATCTTCATAGAAAAATATGGAGTGTCAGACAATCGGGCAACCGCATAGAGCATCACAAAAATATCTGTTTGCGTGATGTTCGTTATCTAGTACAACCGGCAGGCCGCAAGCGTGTAATAAAATCAGGTGTTAAGAATGTTCACGCGGGATTATCCGGCTATATGGTTGACAGTGTTCCCGTTCCCGTTGTCAGTTTTGACGTTACCTACAATCCATTTAAGTATAAAACATTCGTTAACACAGAAGACCACGAACCGCAAGATTGGTCAGAGTATGCCTATCTATCATGTGGCAGAGGTTGGAAGAATGTAGAAGCTATATTTACTAGGGAATATTTTTCAGAAAATGTTGAAGTTTCTGCTTGACATATGCCGATAATATATTATAATGAGAGAGTAAACCACACGCACTAAAGGATACACTATGTTAAAATTCTCAAAAGCAAACGCCAAAACGCAAGCACTCGCCAACGATGCGGAACTTGCAGAGTATCTGGCTAACAAGCGTAAAATTTATTCGCTTGACCTACTCAGTGGCTACTCATGCCCATACGCAGAAAAATGCTTGTCTAAGGCAGTCGTGCAGGACAACGGCAAGCGTAAAATCAAGGACGGCAAGCATACAGAATTTCGCTGTTTCTCAGCATCGCAAGAAGTACAGTATACCAACGTATACAATTCACGCAAGCACAATTTCGACCTATTGCGTAACTTGCACCACAATGATATGTTCTATATGATTGATGACTCACTACCTAAAGATGCAGGCATTGTACGCATCCACGTTGCAGGCGATTTCTTTAACGAAGAATATATGCACGCATGGTATGCAGTCGCATTGAATAATCCTAATACGTTATTCTATGCCTATACCAAATCATTACGATTCTGGTTGAGTGTCAACGAATTTCCTATCTTGCACAATTTTGTTTTGACCGCCTCATACGGTGGACGTGACGACCATATGATTGACCAGTTCAATTTACGTTTCGCTAAGGTTGTATTCAGTGAAGCGGAAGCGGAAGAATTAGGATTGGCGATTGACCATGACGATACACACGCAGCGAAGCCATCGCTACGAGATGAGAGTTTCGCACTACTGTTACACGGAACACAACCCAAAGGCTCCGACGCTTCTGTAGCATTGAAGGCCTTAAAAGGAAAAGGTTCATATTCAAGGAAAAAAGGAGGTAAGGAAATGGTTATTTAATAGGGGTTCTATATGATTGAACTAGCGTTGTTATTAATTTTGTATTGTATGATAGGTGGAGTATTTGGTGATGAAGTATAGTGACCTAAAAACATTTTTGAATAGCTTAGATGATAACGATGAACGGCTTGACCAAGACGTTACAATCTATGAAGCCAATTCAAATGAATTTTATGGTCGTACTGAATTGATGGAAACATACGAGGATGACGTACTACCAGCAAACCACTTATATATTGCTTTTGAATAGGAGATGATTATTATGAAAATTGGAAATACAGTTAGCTTTACATATTTAAAGGGTTCAAATCCTTCGCTTATTGGCGGGATGTTAGCCAAAGACTATGCAAGTAAAGCTGAAGGTTATTCTGGTCAGGTCGTGGAAATTCGCGACTTAGAAAAGAATCCGGTTAGCAACCAAACGCTGCGATATGGTCAGATTAAGGGACACCGTTCCAAGAATCTGGTGACGGTTGAACTCAAGTCAGGCGATACTAAAGCGTTTTATGATGGTCGGATGATTGGCTTGAAAATTAGCTAATCCAATAATTGGGACTAGCTCGCAACCCAGTGAACTTAATCCATTGCTCAGAGGTTGCCGCGTATGCAGGCTTTGGATTGTCCCAGTTTTTTTCGCCGGCTGTAGGTAGTGTGCCTATGGCCGGCATTTTTTTGCTATTCCCTTACCCCCAGCGTGGGGGGTGCGCGGAGGGGGCTTGAAGGGGGCTTGCCCATACCCCCCAGTCGTCGGGGTATTTAAAAAAAAGTCAGGAATTATCTAAAGTTTTTGCTTGACATGGCCGATAATTATAGTATACTGGTAGTAAAGGAGAATGAAATGGTTTGGATGTTTGACTGGAAAGAAATTGATTGCGGCTCCAACACGGAGTTTCAGGTGACATGCCGTGAATGTGATACAGAATATTGCTTCACTGTTGATACACCCGACTTAGTTGCATGGCGCGAAGATGATAACGTAGCAATTCAGGATGCGTTTCCGTATCTTGAAGCGTGGGAACGTGAGTTATTATTATCTGGATTATGTGACCCATGTTGGAAGAAAAAATTTGACAACGGTTAATTGTATGGTATAATTAATACTGTAGTCACAACACTTTTGTAGGAGTTCTATTATGAACGTAAAATTTAATGAAATCGCTGAAACTGTTCGCAACGCTTTTGATTTTGAAGTTATGAAACTTCCATTGTCTGGCGCGGATAATCACTATACGCCTTGGTACGGATTATTCCGTGATGATACTGGCGGTTATATTGGTAGCGGTTCAATCTCTGACCGTTATGTTCCGCATACGTCTGACGATGTTTGTGCGTTGGTGGAAGCCGCCGCAAATATCTTTGACGGCGATGTAAACTTAAAGTGTCATTTTAAGAATGGGCATTATGTATCCGTTGCCCCAACTGACGACCATCGTGTTGCTGTTATGGGTACTGAGGATAATGTTTCGCCTCGCATTTACATTGGCTTTGGGTTTGATAAAGAGTCGTGCAATGCAACGCTTGGCACATTCCGTGACTTATGTGCTAATCTGCAAATGATGCGTACTGTTGAGGGTACGTCTGTTTCCATCCGTCACACTCGCTCGCTGCGTTCTAAGATGGATGACCTAATTGCCACGTTCAACCGCTTAGGTGATAGTTGGACTACACTCACAGATGTAATCAAGCACATGGAATCCCGTGAGGTTGCGTTGGCTGATTTTCTTGATTCTGTTTACGGTGAAATTCCTGTAGAGGATGGCCGCGCTAAGACTATTCACAAGACTCGCACGGAGGACATTTTCCGACGTGTTCAACGTGAGAGATGGCAATCTGGCCGTCCTGCTATGGGCAGTGGTTTCCGTGTTAGTGCATGGGAAGCATACAACGCTGTTCAAGGACATGCACAGCATGATGCGACACGTCGAACCCGCAAGGGTGACACAATCGCGCCATACGACCGCGTGTTGCTTGCAAGCAAGGATAGGTATGTCATAGCGGCTGAAAAATTAGCGATAGCGGCATAGTGTTGTGGTAGGCTGAGGCTGGCCGCCTTCGGGCGGCTGGCTGAGGCTGTCACAGTGGCCTGCCAAAATGGCAGGGCCGAGGGGGCTTCAAGGGGGCATAAACCATGCCAAAACCAATAAAACCAACTACTATATATTGTGGTTTGTTAATATTTATGTAAAGAATCCTTGCGTATATGTCGATGTATGTTATAATGTACATATGTGAATTACTATATATGGACATGAGTATTTATGATTGATAGTTACGTTGTTGATATTGAGTCTCAGTATCATTAAGGATTCGTATTGAGACTTAGTATCATTAAGATTCTCCCCCTCTTCTGGGTGGTGCGATACCCCTCTGTTGGGGGGGTCATTTTCCCCTCGGATAGGGGGTGTACTACGTCAACTTCTCCGGTTGTAGTAAATTGTATACAGCCAGTGAAAAATGGGTTGTCGCGGCTTATCCTGCCGGGTTGTAGTAAATTGTATACAGCCAGCGGATTTTGTCGCTGCCAAGCCCATAAGGTCGTAGTATACTGGGGTCTGCCAGTGAAAAAACTTCCATTTTTATTAAAGAATATGTTTGACAATGGACGATAGTATGTTATAATGTATTATGCGTCTAGGTAGGTAGGTGTATTAGCTTATCCCGTCTGGGTGTAGTATTTTGTGTATAGCCAGTGAAATTAGGAGATTTTATGAAAAGCGAAAATAGTTTATTAACAGCGGGTAATATAGTAACTACTGTCTTATTAACAATAGCAAGTGATCGTTTATACATAGATGAATCACCGTTATTTTATTTAGTAGGTGCGTGTACTGTATTCTTATTAATTAATGTATTAAATAGGGTTGTAAAATAATATGGGTAAAGGTCAAAAAACATGTCCAGAATGTGGTGTTATTAATGGGGCGCGCGCATATCAATGTAAAGAATGTGATTATGCGTTTCCAAATAAATATGGGAAGGTGCGTTATAGTAAGAGGCCAGTGCGCGATTGGCGCGATTTGAAACGAGGTGATTGTGTTCGTGTCGTTGGCGGGTCTGGTAGTTACTATGTGAGTCCAGAGACGGGAGAACGTACATATATGTCATCTAAGGGAAAGTATAAAGTACATTCTATTACTGGTGATGGTATAGTTGCATATGGTATTGGAAAGAATAATACTGGATGTCAATTTATATATATGGGTGTACATAAACAATCTAATTTATGTGATAATCTATATAACGCCCCACATAAACTTATACGTATTAATGCGCCGCGCAGCTAATTAGACCAAATTGTTAATTTATGCACAACTTTTATAAAGAATTGGTTGCATATCGCCCGATATATTATATAATGATTTACAGAATAAGGAGTTAAATATATGGATAGAAATATTTTTAATAGTGTTATGAAAGACTTGTGGGGAAACGAAATTGATATTTCCGAAGCATGGGATACTTATAATGAAACTATTACTACATTGAACTTAGGCTCACAATTAGATGTAGAGGTTCTTGAGATGTTGCCCAAGATGAATAGGGTGCGCAGGTTACAGTGGCGCATGAGTTTATCGGAGCAGGGGATTGAAATGACACCCCATCAAGTAGACCAATATATATCTATTATTGAATTAGCACTAGGTAAATAAACAAACAAATACATATATATACAAATACGAACCTACATTTTTATGGATAGGCACGGATACTATTTGCTTGTTGCGCTGGCACGAGGTTCAAATCAAAAATCCACCCACCCCAACATAAGAAAAGGTTCCTGTTATATTGTTATATAGTATATATTATATTAGTTATGTATTGGGTATATACAGGAGAGGTTAAGAATGAATAAAAACCCTTTGAAAGCAGTGTTATTTCTATACATCGGGTATGTACTGTATCTGTCTTATATCTTTCGCATGTACTGGATATATTCTCAGATTTAACTTCCCTTTAATGGCGTGTATAATATATATAGAACAGGTGAGAAATGGGTAGAGAACCCACAAAACCATAGAAAAAAGGACTTAATTTGGGAATAAAATGAGAATTGGCATAATTTCAGGATATTTTAATCCGATACATACAGGACACTTAGATTATATAGAGTCAGCTAACAAGAACTGCGATCTTCTGTACGTTATTGTCAACAGTGACGAGCAAGTAAAGATCAAGGGCAGCGAGCCTTTCATGGACGAGGAGAGCAGACTAAGAATTGTTAAAGCGTTACAATCCGTAAACAAAGGGTTGATTGCTAAGGACGATGACGGGACTGTGGTTAAGAGTATAGAATGGATTTATAATTGGAATAGGGATGATCCATTTGTTGATTCATTTGTATTTATGAACGGCGGTGACAGAGTAGCGGGCAATACACCTGAAGAAGAATATTGTCGTGAAAATGGAATAGAGACTCTATATAACATTGGTGGCGGTAAAACAGAATCATCGAGTACTCTAATAGAAAAAAGTAAAATAAGAGGCGTTTAAATGACAGATAGGAATTATGCAAAAACAAAAAGAAAAATCAATTATGGCTATGGGAGTGTTCTCGTTATACGAGAGGAAGCTGAGGGTATAGCCAGAGAGGTTGTTTCTTGCATTGAGGACGAGGAACTAAAAGGAGTGGTCGCAGGGTTACTGACAAGAGAATACTATACAAATAATATACTTTATAGAAAACATTCTGAAAGGTATGGTCATGCAGCCAAACAAAGAAGAAATAGATAATGTAATTGAAGAATTGCAAAAACAGGGGGTCGAGCCAGAAGAAATTCAGGAGATCACTGGTCTGGGGGATTTGATAGAAGGTGCATTAAATAAGTTTGGAATTACTGAAGAAAAGTTCAAAGGTTGGTTTAACCTAAAAGAGTGTAACTGTTCTAAAAGAAAGGCTTGGCTGAACAGTATATTCTCATGGAGAAAAAACAATGAAAAATAAATGGTTGGCTATTATTTTGCTTGGAGCAATCGGATTTATGTGTTCGGATATATATAATTTAAGACAAAAAATCAACATGATAAATTCCATGAACGCAGATTTATACAGGCAGGTAAACGACAACTCCATGATGCTTGATAGTATTACAGAGCAAATACCACCAGAGGTTGAGAGAATATCAAGAAGAGTAGCAAAAGAAGAAGGTATAAAGCTGTTTAAGAAATTTAGCGAGAACTTTAATAATCTGACACAAGAAGGAAAATAACAATGGAACAACTATCCAACTTTAACATTGATGCGTGTCAAGAGTGTGGAGAGTTTCACAGAGTTGCTTGGTATAAGTTAGAACACGATTGTGAGTGTTTATTGTGTGACAAATGCCTAGCAGAGTATGAATTTCAAGAAGTTACATAAAAATCTAAAGTTTTGTATTGACAACTCCGATAGTTATGTTATACTTGGGGCATAACTAATTCACACACAGGAGAATTGAAATGAACTTACAGGAAATGATTAATGACAATATTGCAGTCTTAGACGCTGAGTCAAACCATCAAGAGATGTTAGCAAAAGAAAAGCTACAGCGCCAACGTGAGGCACTTATAGAACTTCGTGACGAAATTAAACCAGTTATTGAAGAAGCTGGGTATAGCATTGAGCTATGGAAGAATAGCGAAGTATTTGCTAGGAAGATTCGTACATATGAAGAAAGTTGCCAACAGTCAAAGAAACAAGC
>VTLG01012904.1_pt1 | contig 35185 bp, 60 predicted proteins | sample 4694571 | NCBI WGS metagenome assembly VTLG01 (sample SAMN12604809, study PRJNA352737) | marine metagenome | biome: ENVO:00000447; feature: ENVO:00000209|ENVO:00000569|ENVO:01000036; material: ENVO:00002151; isolation source: viral sequences binned using virsorter ...
TAAGAAAATAAATAAAGAATTAAAGAATTGAAACGCATAGCTTTATTCATATGATAATCTTCATCTCCCTCATAGGGAGTAGACTATGCTAACAATACCTTGTGTGTGTAGCAATACATACACAGGGGTAACTAATGAAAGGAACTATGAACGAAAAACAAATACTTAAATTAGAAAAACAATTTAAGGAGATGGAAGAAAAATTTGAAGATATAGCTAGTAAGGTTAAACCATCTTCTAATGAAAGTTTAGCACTAGAAAGTATGAAACGATTTTCTTCGTACTATGATATACGAGATATAATTATTTCATATTGGAAAATGAGAAAAATAAAAGCATCATTTAAAGATTTGAAAATAGTTAATGGATACGGAAAGAAACTATGAATAAAACAATATCAGATGTAGCTGACGAGAACTCTTGTCGCTATCCATTAGGAGAGATCAACGATCCACCTAAATATTTTTGTGGGAAACCATTGGCTTATTCTAATGGGTGGTTGTATTGCAAGGAACATCTTAAGCTATGTACCAATGAGAAAAAGACTTGACTTACCTAGTAAATCTTGATATAACAATAGATAAGGAGAACTTATGATTATAACAGATGACCTTAATATAGTTGATGACTCAAAAGAAGCAATAAGAACAGCAAGAAGTACCTTGCGTTCAAAACTTCTGGAGTTAGCTTATCAAATTGATAAGACTAAACACCCAACGATTGAGATAACAGAAGAACTTAAAAGCCTTTCTAATCTTAATGCTAACTGGGTAAAAGCAGATACGGAACGAGTATTTCAAACTACAATAATACCAACGAAGAAACAAGAAGAACAACAAGCATATCTTGATACAGGTATAAGTGCAGATAAAGAAGAATAATTAAAACTAAAGGGAGATTAAAATGAAAATAATTATCCTAGTAATACTATGTGTATTACTGAATGGGTGTAGTGAATTTGCTATACTAATGAGTGGCTCAAGTGTAGCCATTAGTCAGAACGTATATTCAAAAGCATATAGTGGTGCTGATGTTCTTACTATTATTAGTACAGATAAGAGTATTAAAGAACACGCTTACGATAAGATTAAAGGAGAATAATTATGCAAGTAATTATTATGGTATTGTATTTAATGAGTGGTGATGTGGTAAAGCTACCTGTCACACTAACATCAGATCAATCGTGTAGTGATAAACTAATTCAAATGGTACAAGAAGATTCAATAGGTACAAGTGTGTATTATAAAGGAAAGCAGGTACTTGCTTACTATTGCAAAAAAGGTAATGGCGAGTGGGTTAGATAACACTTGACTTAATCAATTAGATTTGGTATATTAAAGGTAGATGGCGAGAGTTATCTACCTTTTTTTTGTGGGTTGTTTATAGGTGTCTAGTTAGACGTAACTAAATAAACTATTATCAACTACAATTTTAATAGTAAAACAACACACAGAAAAGGAAAACAATATGCAATTAGGAATAGAAAGTCCTGTACGTTTTGAGAAGTTCAATCATTTTGTTTATAGTCTTTTAGTTCAAGCTAAACTTCGGAGATTTAAAGCAGGTTTTATAAAACTAAATGGAAGTTATAGAACGGGTAAGTTTGATCTTCAACATAGAAGTAAGTGGCAACAACCTGATGGAACTATGAATAAACTTAAAGGAAAAAAAAGAACAACAAGTTCTGAACATTACTTGTTAGCTTTTGAACCATCAATAAAACGACATACAAATATATCTCTTGATAAATTATTATGGTTAAGTATGGGTAAAAAACTCTATAAAATCAATGGCTTAGTTAATGATGATTCATTAAGAGTAGTTATGTTTGAGAAGGTAAAGTTTAGTTATGTTAAGGCATTATCTAAACTTAAAGAAGTAAGTAAGGATAAGAAAGGTAAGCCTATCTATGAAGTACCACCTGTTTTGAAAGGTATCAATAGAAACTAAATAGCTTGACATATTAATATTAATATAGTATATTATAGACAGCATCAGATTAATTTTTGGTGCTGTTTTTTTTTAACCATAACAACCAACAAGGAAGGAGAAAATTATGGCAACTAAAACAAATGAACTCAAGCTGTATCAGCGTGAGCATTTTCTGGAAAAGATAAAGAAGAAACTTGAGCCAGCAATAGAAAGGGAAGAACTAAAACTTAAATCAACAGTTCAAAAGATGTTAGACAAAGGAACCAAAGCCTTTGCTAAAAGTATTGGTGCTGATAAAGTTATGGATCGCCTTGCAAAAGCTGAAGAAGAAAAGCGACTAGCCTCAAGGTCTGCGTATGTATTCTTTAATAAGGAAGCAAAGAAATCTGTTACCTTAAGTAAAGGAAAGCGTAGTGATTTTGATCGTGATAATAGAGATCAAATTACAGTAGAAGATTGCCAAGAACAGCTAGAAACTTGGGCAGAAAAACAAGCTGAACAATTTGCTGAAACAACAGAACAAGGTAGGCTCTTGTCATATCTAAGAGCATTGCAAGATAAAGCCAATGAAACTGTTAAAGAAGCAAGTGCACCTGAAGAATTGAAAGGTACATTAGATAATCTGTTTGCTTTTGTAGGTATAAGCTGGGATAGAAAGTTACCACCAAGACCTAAACAAATAGTATCAAGATAATACTTGACATACTAGCAATAGTATAGTAGTATATAGACAGCATCGGATATTAATTCGGTGCTGTCTTTTTTGTTTGATGCTAAAAAAGAATGTTGGGATAAGTGGACTAATGCATAAGGACTTAAGATCACCTATGTATTCATTAACGGCTCTCAGCCAAACAAAAGACTATAACAACAACAATAAGGAACACAATGAGTACATTACTAAATAGACTAAAGACAGAACGTAGTGGTACATACGAACAAGCCATTACACCTGTTGTACTTGAACAAGAAACACATACGGGTGGTTGTATGAGAGTTAAGCCACAATACAATGTGTATGCTAAAAGTATAGACAGATTAATACATAGTCATGGTGACCATTACCAATTGATTCCATACGAAGATATACTATCTGGATTATCTGATTCATTAGATAGCTATGGTATAGATTTAAAAGGTGCATCAATTAAGTTTGATGTGGCTGATACTTTAAGTCGTATGAGATTAAGAGTTATGTTTGGAGATGATAGTGAGTTTGGCTCCCATACTATGCAATATAATACAGATGATAAGTTACAATTTGGTATAGAATTAGTATCAAGTTATGATGCGTCTCTTGTATTTAAACTTCAAGTAATGTTTTTAAGATTGATGTGTGACAACGGAATGAAATCTACCGAGTCATTTAATTCATCTATCAAAAGACATACGACAAACTTTCAAATTGAAGAAGCATTCAATAAATTAAAAGGATTAAATACTTCTTTTAATAAATTGCGTGATCAATTTGAAGTATATCAAAGTGTTAAACTAACTAGAGATGATGTTAATAAATTATTTAAAAGTTTTTCAAAAGGTTCAGAAGGTAAAGAGTACCATCTTAATAGTGTATTGGAAGATAATAAAATAATAACTCTTTGGGATGTGTATAATGCGTTGACTAACTATAGTTCACACAATCAACGGGCTATATCAGTAGGCAAACGTAATGCCAAAGTAAAAGAGTTTAATATTAAAGACTCAAGTATGGATAAGATAAGAAGTGATGATAAGAGAACTGCTGAAGTGCAGAACTTTATTGAGAGTAATAATTTCTTATTCTTTGTCCATCAAGGTGTTAGTAATACACTACAATCAAACTAAAATTATTGGGGGGTAATATACTATAGACCCCCCTGTAATGGACACGACAGCATAACATATTTTTAAGGATAAGTCAAGTGAAAGGATAACTAATTATGAATATATTTGATAATAAATGTGAGATGGATCAAGAATATAAAATAGAAACACCAGAGAAAACACTTTGGATTGCTGTTCTCTGTCGTGCTGCATTAGATGCAGTAAAAGGTACACCCCGATTAGACATGACTAGTCGTGCTAATGTTGTACACAAAAGTTATTATAATTATAATCGAGATCAAGCCCGTCATTTCTTTTTAAAAGGTGGCTGGGATTTTAAATTAATTTGTGAACTGGCTGGGCGTAATCCTATTTATGTCCAAGAAAAAATGAGAACGGTAATACTAAGAAAGAATGGTTGGAATGTAGATGTTCCTATTACTTCTCATTATCGTATGAATTCAAGAAAAGCAGGGCGTAAACGTGGAAGATATAAAAAGAAACATCTAACAGGTAATGCTTACTACGCAGCGAAAGCTAAAAAGAATTTCTACTATCAAGGTATAGGTAGTAAAGGTGGACGACCTAGAATTTATAATAAGATTAAGGTAGCTTGACTTATTATATATACTATGGTAGTATTAAATAATCTATGAAAATCAAACAACTTGAAAAAGAAATAGGTACACTATCTAATCCTAGTAAGATGCCTGCGTATGCGTGGGGTATCTCTGCTAAACAATGTAAGGTAGGTAGTAAGTTAGCAAAGATTAAAGGTACAATTTGTAATAGTTGCTATGCACTTAAAGGACATTATACATTTCCTGTTGTAGTTGACGCACATAAGATGAGATTAGATGCAGTTAAACGACCCGAGTGGGTAGATTATATGGCAGAATTACTGACCTTAAAGTACAAAAGACTAGATAAATCAAGGCTTTTTCACAGGTGGTTTGACTCTGGAGATATACAATCTTATGCACACTTGATGAAGATATTTGAAGTGTGTGAACTCACACCCCATATAGAATATTGGTTAGCCACAAGAGAGTATGGAATTATAAATCAGATTAAGGAAGAAGATGTACCAAAGAATTTATGTTTGCGTGTATCAGCAATCAAAGTAGATAGTCCACCCCCTAAATTTTGGAAGTGGACTTCTGGTGTACACAAAGATAAACCTGCAATAGGTCGTGAGTGTCCAGCTTATAAACAAGATGGTGAGTGTGGCAGTTGTCGTTCCTGTTGGAGTCGTTCAGTTAAACAAGTAAGTTATAAGGAGCATTGATGATTAACTATAAGTTCAAAGCAAAAGACAAAGAAGAAACAATAGACGCAATGAGTTTAAAGAAAGCCTTGCGTTCTTTTGAAACAAAAGCAGGGGAGTTAAAGGAAGTTCTTGTTGAGTGGATAAGTAGAAAAGGAAATCCAAGTAGCAAGATGGTTAAGCTACCACTTAAAAGGAGGAAAAAGAAATGGTAAATGATATTGATAATATAAAAGCTATATGCCAAGAAGCATTAGATAATACAGAAGTAGTTACTGAAACTCTTTGTGATAATATACAAGATTATTATTTATTAGGTAGAGTAGAATTAGCTAAAGAAATACTTAATAAGTTAAATAAAAAACCCAAAGAAACTACACAAAAAGAATGGGTAGAAGGACATGAGAAATGGAGGAAACAACATGAGCAAACCAAATGAACCACCACTAGAAATAGTAGAGTATAATATAAAAGTTAAATGGTCTGATGGAAATGAGGAAATCATTCCAAAAGATTTTTATGATTATTGTAAAGACTTACAAAATATTGTTGATGGTTTTGAAGAAGAAACAATAGACCATTTAAAAGGTAAGTACTCAGGAGAAGTACCAGATGCAGGAGAAGTATCAGATGCTGAAGACTTACATGCCCGAAACTCTAGTAGATTTGTAAGCTATGAAAAGAAATCCGATTGATTGGTCGTGTGTATCTGGAGTATTAGTAGATACTTCAGCACTACACTTGACAAATAAACAAAAGTATGATATAGAGGTAGACAATGAAAAATTACAAAGTAAGACTCTTCGGAAAAGAAATCTTCGGAGAGCATGTAATACCCTTCAACATAGAGCCAACACAAGAACAGGTTGAAGATGCTGTTGCACTATTAATTAATGAGGGCTTAATGGAATTAAAATCTGACAAAGGATTCCATCGCAAGGATAGATGGACATTAACTTATGAGGAAATTTCAGAAGACAGAGATAAACAATTAGTATTAGGAGAGTTGGTGTGAGAGTACTTATTGCATGTGAATTTTCTGGTGTTGTTCGTGATTCTTTTTATAAGAGAGGTCATGATGTATGGAGTTGTGATATAATTCCAACTACATCTAAAGGTAATCATATACAAGATAATGTTTTAAATCACTTAAATAAAAATTGGGATTTAATGATTGCTCACCCACCATGTACTTACTTAGCAAGGGCAGGTGCAAGATGGCTATATCCTAATAAGAAATTAAACAATGATAGATATAATAAAGGTATAGAAGCTAAAAATTTTTTTATGAAATTATATAATGCACCTATAAAAAAGATAGCAATAGAAAATCCAACACCGCTAAAAATATTTAATCTACCTAAGCATACTATATCCATACAGCCATATCAATTTGGTCATAATTTTTCAAAGAAAACTTTATTATGGTTAAAGAACTTACCTAGTTTAAAACCTAATAGAGATGAGCCACTTAAAAAACCAAGTAATTATAAACAGTTACTGCCGAGTAATACTGGTGGTAAAAAATTTGGAAAAAGATATTCATTTTCTAAAGTTAAGGCTGATGAATACGCAATTACTTTTCGTGGAATAGCTAATGCAATGGCAGAACAATGGGGATAAAATGAATTTTCAACAACAATTGGCAGTAGTCGAAGGACTTGGTGTACCACCAGATACACAGATGAGAATGGATTGTCCATTCTGTCAAAATAAAAATACATTTACAGTGACTACTACTTCTAATAGTATTGGTTGGTATTGCTTTCATGCGTCTTGCAGTGCTAAAGGAAAAAAGAATGGGGAGAAAACAATGGACTATGTTAATGTTACATTTAAAAAGGGAGACATAAAACCACAAGAAGAATTTAAATTACCTGATAGTTTTAAAATTGTTCATTCAAATCAAAAAGCATTACAATATTTACATGATAATAATTGTTGGGAAGCCTGTATGTGGGGAAGAGCAGGTATTAAGTACGATGTTAAGCAAGATCGAGTTGTCTTTCTTGTAAAGAATCCCAATACAAATAAATATGCAGGTGCCATCGGTCGTGGATTAAGTTCAGCAGTTTATCCTAAATGGTATATGTATGGTAATAAGGATATACCTTTTAAATGTGGTGAGTGTAAGGATGCAGTGATTGTAGAAGATTGTGCGTCAGCCTGTGCTGTATCTAATATACTAACAGGGATAGCTATTATGGGTACAAGTTTAAAAGAATCTCATAAGAAATATTTAGAACCTTATGAAACTTTATATGTAGCATTAGACAGAGATGCAACTAAAAAATCTTATAATCTAGCAAGTGAATTAACTTCAGCAGGTTTTAAAAATGTTAAAGTAAAAGTATTACATGAATATGATTTAAAATGTTATAGCACTGAAGAAATAAAGGAGATGTTTTATGGGGGTAAAGATGGGTGATTATATAAAGTATATACTTGGAATAGAAAAAATAAAAAAAGAAGCAGATGTTCTTATGATGAAAAAGATAGAGCAGTATGAGAAAGAAATAGCTATAGTTAAAGAGCAGGCTCAGATAGATATACTGACTCTTGAAAAACATAATGCGGAACTTAAAGACAGGGTGAATGCTGCTGAAACAGAAACAGCTTTGATTAAAGCTACAGGTATGAACTCTCCTGAAATGATAGCAGTTAAAAAAGAAGTTTGTGAGTTGAGACAGGACAATAGAAAATTAGCTAAACAAGTTGAGGATAGTGTTGATAGAATGAGAAAGGCAGGACTTATATGATAGAAAAACAAATGTTAAAATTAATGTTGAGTAAAAAATATTATACTCAATACAAGGGACAGATATCTAGAAATGTATTTCAAGGTAGCTTCGGTGCTTTGTTTGAAACAATACAAAAGGCACATGAAAAGTATGATGCAGATATAAGTGTTGATGAATTGTATTCATTACACACAACGATCTATAATCCCGCATTAACTCGAGCAGCCAAAGAACAATTCAGTGAACTCATTGAAGACATTAAAGAAACAACAGAGCCATCGGAAGCTATTGCAAAAGATATTGTTAATATCATGGCAGAAAGAGATGTGGCTCAACGTATAGCTATAGAAGCTACTGAAGTATTCAATGGTAAGCCTGCTGATTTTACTATCATTAATAAAATTATTGAAGAACATAAGAAGGGATTACCTACTGAAAAGTTAGAAGCTGTTACAGATAATGTAGAAGAATTAATTGAGGAACTAAATGTAACAAGTAAGTGGCAATTTAATTTAATAAGGCTTAAAGAAAATATAGGTGGAGTTGGACCTGGAAATTTAGTTATTGTATTTGCACGACCAGAGACAGGTAAGACAGCTTTCTGGGTTAGTATGGTAGCTGGACCTAAAGGTTTTGCTGAACAAGGTGCAAAGGTTCATGCGTTTATTAATGAAGAGCCTGCTGTACGTACACAGATGAGAGCGATTAATTGTTTTACTGGATTAAACAGAGAACAAGTATCAGAAGATATTACAAAGACACATGAGGAATGGAAGAAAATAAAAGATAATATTAAAATGATTGATACTGTGGATTGGACGATTCAAGATATAGATAGCCATTGTGAAAAATATAAACCTGATATTATTATTATTGATCAGTTAGATAAAATTAATATAGCAGGTAGCTATGCACGAACCGATGAAAAGTTAAGAGCAGTATATACTAGTGCAAGAGAGATAGCAAAGAGAAGAGATTGTGTAGTGATAGCTATATCGCAGGCATCTGCCGATGCACATAACAGAGATCACATCTCATTTGATATGATGGAAAATTCTAAGACAGGTAAGGCTGCTGAAGCAGATTTAATTATTGGTATTGGTAATAGAACTTCTAATGATCCAACAAATAATATGAGAGTTTTAAATGTGAGTAAGAATAAAATTACAGGTTGGCATGGTGACCCAGCAGTTACCATTGATAAATATATAAGTAGGTATGATGATTAGCACAGTAGACGTAGAAACTTCCTATCAAAAGACAGAGCAAGGTGGTATGGATCCATTACCTTTTAATCCTAAAAATATATTGGTAAGTGTAGGAATTAATGATGAATATTACTTTACAAATCACAGTGAAAGAATTGATGAAGGTTGTTACTATAAGATACAAGCCATACTAGATCAGACTACATTACTGATAGGACATAATATTAAATTTGATTTAACTTGGTTATTAGAAGCAGGATTTAAATATAATGGTAGAGTATATGATACCATGATAGGTGAGTATGTATTAAATCGTGGTATTCGTAAGAGTTTAACCCTACAGATGTGCTGTCAACGTAGGCGTATAGGATCTAAAGATCAATCCATTAAAGAATTTATGGATAGAGGTGTCTCCTTTGAAAATATTCCTAAAGATATTGTTGAAGAGTATGGGCGTATAGACGTAGCAATAACTAGAAAGTTATTTGATTCTCAGATGGAAGATTTAAAAACAGAAAAACATAGAGGATTACTTCGTACTATTAAAATGATGAATGAATTTTTATTAGTCTTAACTAACATGGAGCGAAATGGTATTCATGTTAATCTTACTACATTAGAAAATGTAGAGAAACAATATCGTGCGGAGTTTTCTTACTTAAGACAGAAGATAGATAAGATTGTTTATGAAAAAATGGGTGATACGAAAATTAATTTGGCTAGTCCTGAACAGCTTTCATGGCTAATCTATTCAAAGAAACCAAAAGATAAAGATGTCTGGGCAAAGTTATTTAATATTGGAATTGATAAACAGACAGGTAAGAATAAAAAGAAACCTCAATTTTCTAGAATTAGATTTAGAGAGTTAGTAAGAAGTAATACCGAGATGATTCATAAAACAATAGCACAACAATGTGATTCGTGTAAAGGTAAAGGTGTAATTAAAAAAATTAAAGTTGATGGTACGCCTTATAAAAAATATACTAAATGTTCTGTATGTGATGGTGATGGTTATACTTATAGTCAGTTAGCTAAGATTGCGGGATTTAATTTAAGACCCCGAAGTGTATATGATACTGCTGAAGCAGGATTTAGAACAGATCGAATTACTTTAAGTAAAATTGTAGGTGAGGCTGAAGGAGAATTAAAAGAATTTATTGATGCTATCATCAGACATAATTCAATTGATACTTACTTACATACCTTTGTTAATGGTATTAAATCTTTTACAAATGAAAGTAGTTTATTACATCCTAAGTTTATGCAGGCAGTAACAGCTACTGCTAGATTATCTAGTCGTGATCCTAATTTTCAAAACCAACCACGTGGTAAGACCTTTCCTATTCGTAAAGTAGTTGATTCTAGATTTGATGGTGGTAGCATACTTGAGATAGACTTTGCACAATTAGAATTTAGAACAGCTGTATTTTTAGCCCAAGATAAACAAGGCATGGAAGATATAAAAAATAAAATAGATGTTCATGCTTATACTGCTGAGATTATCGGTGTGTCTAGGCAAGACGCAAAGGCACATACTTTTAAACCTTTGTATGGTGGGACTACAGGTACTGAAGAAGAGAAAAGATATTATAAAAAATTTGCAGAGAAGTATAAAGATATAGCTAAGTGGCATGAAGAATTACAAACAGAAGCTATTAAACTTAAACGACTTAAATTACCTACAGGTAGAGAGTATTCCTTTCCATATGCAGAGCGAATGCCTTGGGGTGGATCAAGTTATAGTACTCAAATAAAAAATTATCCTGTACAAGGTTTTGCAACAGCAGACATTGTACCCTTAGCATGTATAAAAATATATGAACTAATGAAAGAACAAAAGGTAAAGAGTTTACTTATTAACACAGTTCACGATTCTATTGTGGCTGATGTTTATCCTGGTGAAGAAGCTGTAATGGGTAAGATATTTAAACAGGGTACGGCTTCTGTAATACCTGCATTGAAAGAGTATTATGGAATTAATTTTAACATTCCTCTTGACACTGATCTCAAGATGGGATATAATTGGTTAGATATAAAGGAGGTATAGTATGACACAAGTTAAATTTGTGCAGTATCCACCTATCATTAATGGTACCTATAAAAAGGATACACCTAATAGTGAAATTGGATATCAAAAATGGGAAGTTGAGGTACCGTATGAGATTGTTTATAGGTATATTATTACTGCTAAAACAAAATCTGAAGCAGATGAAATGCTAGATAAATATCAATCACATACAGAAGAAATAGATGAGTATGGTAAGACGTTTAGAGAGACCATACAAAGTAAAGTTGTTAATGATATACAAGGTGATGAAACTAAAACTTGGAAAAAAATAGAAGAGTGTATTCCGAGAGAAGATACGGACATAGATACCGATCAAAGATTTTTAAACTACGAAGATCCTGATTGGTCAAAGGATGAGTATGAGTGGTATAAAAATGAAGACGGCACAGACATAAAAAAGGAGGAAAAATGAGTCTATATGTTGATAAGTTAAGTGTAGAATCTATTGGGACTAAATGGCAAGAAGGTAAAAAACCAAAGAAAGATGTAGTATTATCTTCTTATTGTTCTAGTAACCCTATGCGAGAAAGAAATCTCATTAAATTCTTAAATGAATTTGAAGAGGCACATCACGAACATGGTTGTCGTATTGAAATGGCAGTTAAGTTTATTAATCATGATGAATAATAAAAGGAGAACTAATGGATAATTGTATAATACAATTAGAAGTAAACCATTGCCCTAAGAGTGGGTGTAGTGGTCCAAGTGTAACAAATGTTGGAGTCTTTAAAAATGAAAGACATGCTAAAAGATTTATGCGTACCGATAAAGATTTTAGAAAAATATTTAAAGCTTCCAATGTTAAAAAGAGTATACTTCCCATAGCTATATGGGCAGTACCAGGAGGTAAATAATGGAAATACCAATACTTGATAAAGGTATAGATGATTGGGGCAATGATGAGCAAGAAGAAGCTTATGATAAACTTCAGCAACTGAAGCAAGACTTTGAAGGAAGTCCTACTAAACTCTATATAAATAACAATGAAGAACTACAGAGTTATCTTATGTGGTTCGCTCGTATGGAAGGGTTGCCCTATGAGATGACTGATGGGGAGACTCAAATATGTTAGAGTTATTACTTCAAATTTGTTTGGGTATTGTTATTTTATTATGGGTATGTGATATAATATATCCCCCATATGGTAAATAACACTTGACAAAACCCTAAAAGTATGATATAAGGATAACTAACAATAAGGAGGCTATTATGGAAAAAAATGAAATAGCAAATATAAACAACATGTCCGATGAGCAGATTATGCAAGCCATTGGGCAGGATGATGGATCTCGTAATGGTATAAATGTACCACGACTAGGAATCAATCGTTCACCTGAAGATGATGATGGTAATCAATTACCTGTTGGACATTTATTTACTTATGATTCAAGCATAGGTCAAAATGTTTTTGGTAAGCCCGTCACTTTCAGACCTTTTATCAGTGCGATGCAGTACATGCATTATGATCCTGAAAAAAGTGAGTATGTAAATCGTTCTATTATTTTCAAGAACTGGAAAGAAGAAGCGATCGATATACTAGGGGGAACAAGATGTGGTAAAGTTCCATTTAAGGAACGATCCTCATTAACTCCCGAACAATTAGCAGAGCAAAGAACTATAAGATGTTATAGATTAATCTATGGTTTGCTATCGTTCAAAGGTAAGAAAGCAAATGGTGAAGACCATGAGGTAGCTAACTTGCCTGTGTTATGGAGAGTCACAGGAACAGCGTTTGCTCCTGTAGGATCTGCAATAGATCAAGTGAATAAACGTAAGAAGCTTATGTTTACAACTACGTTTTCAATTGAAACTAAACGACAGAAAAAGGGTGGTAATGTATTTTATACACCAGAGATTTCTGTTAATGCAGATGCAAATCTTAAAATGTCGAAAGAAGATATGGAAACTTTAGGTGTATTCCAAGAAGTTATTTCTAAGGAAAATACTGAAGTAGTTGATCTTTATAAGGCTGCTAAAAAAGGAAAACCAATATCGTCAGATACAGATGCACAAAAAGTAATTGATGAAGTAGGAGATCCTATTAAAACATTATCAGCTTAATGACCGATATCCTCTCTAAAGTACAATTGTATCTTGACAAGGCAGCGAAAGAGCCTGTTAAAATATCTGATAAATTGGTTGAAGAGTTTGGTGAGGCATGTAAAAGTGCCTTACGCAAACAGTTCTCGGAAGAACGTAGAAAAGAATTCAAACCAAGAATGTCAAATATAGGTAGACCTTTATGCCAATTACAGATGGAAGCACAGAATGTAAAGGGTGAGGGACAACCTTATAATGTCAAGATGCGAAATACTTTTGGAGATTTAATCGAAGCATTAGCTGTGTTTGTTTTAAAATCAGCAGGAGTAGATATAGAAGATGAGCAAAAAAATGTTAAATATAAGTTCAACGGATCATCGATTGAAGGTCGGCTTGATGTTAAAATTGATAAAAAGGTTTGGGATATTAAGAGTGCGTCACCTTATTCCTTTGAAAAGAAATTTGGAACAGCAGGTGGATTTGAGGAGGTAGTTAAGGATGATGCTTTTGGATATGTATCACAAGGTTATTTATATTCTGAAAGTGAGAAGCTACCTTTTGGTGGATGGATTGTAATTAACAAATCCACAGGTGAGTGGACCGTTTGTAAGACTCCACTTGTTGATGATCAGTATAGAGTTAAAGCATTACAAGATGCAAAAGAAAACTTAAAAGCACTAGAAAATAAAGTCCCCTTTAAGCGATGCTTTAATGATATTGAAGAAACTTATAGAACTAAAAAAACTGGTAACAGAACTTTGGGCATGATCTGTTCGTTCTGCCCATACAAACTTCCTTGTTGGGGAAGCAAATTGCAGTTGTTACAACAACAGCAATCACAGGGTAAAAACCCGAGATGGGTTTGGTATACTGAAGTAAACAATCCGAGGAAAGATGACAACTATACGAAGTCGAAAAGCTAAGGGTCGTAGACTACAGAACTGGGTGAGAGATAGTTTGAGGGGTCTGTTTCTCGCCCTTACCGATGATGATGTTAAGGTTGCTATCATGGGTGAACGAGGTGCTGATGTTAAATTATCAAAGAGAGCAAAGAATGTATTCCCTTATGATATTGAATGTAAGAATACAGAAGGATGGAAAAAACTTTATGATGCCTATGATCAAGCAAGTTCTCATGGAAACGATCAGCCATTAGTGTTTGTTAAAATGAATCATCGAGAACCTTTAGCAATTGTAAATGCAAAACATTTTATGAGATTAAATAATGCAGGACTTTTAACTGAACCCGTTATGGTAAGATATGAAAAAGATAAACACAAGTGATGTAAACGCAGTTTATAGTGAGGTCTTTCGTTTAATGACAAGACTTTGTAGAGATCATGATCCTTTAGCTGTATCAGGAGTAATGTTGGCTCAGGCTTTAAGACTTTATAAAACATCTTTACCAATAGATGATTTTGATTTATTACTTGATGAGATTATGGCAACAATTAAAGAAGATATAAAACCATTTGACATACCAACATTAAACTGATATGACTAAGAAATTTGATTTTTTAAATTCTATTAAAGTTATTGTATCTCCTTGGGATAAAGGATTTACTTGTGGTATTTTATTAGATAGTCGGAATAAGATGTCCGATGAAGAGTACGAATTATGTTCCACCATAGCACGTGGCATGATAAAACAGGCAACAACAGATCCCCATTCTACTTTTTTAGCAGGTATGAGAGGATTTGCAGAAGATCGTAAATATCAAAAAACAAATGGAGGCGTAGATGAAAAGGCAAAGTTAGATGATACAAAAAATATTATTGATTTTTTAAAATACTTACAACGTAAACGCAACAAGGAGTTAAATTAATGGCGACACATTTAGTAATAGGGGATCCGCATTGCACCCCCAAGGCAAGCAATGATAGATTTTTGTGGGCAGGTAAGCTTGCAAGAGATCTAAAACCCGATACCATAATTTGTATGGGAGATTTTTCTAGTTTAGATTCTCTTTCAAGTTATGATAAGGGAAAGAAATCTTTTGAAGGAAGAAGATATAAGAAAGATATTGACCATGCACATGACGCATTAGAAAAGTTTAATAAAGGTCTCAATGGAAGACGATCAAGAAAGGTTATGCTTCTTGGTAATCATGAAGATAGGATAGATAGGATAATAGATGAAACCCCTGAACTTGACGGAACAATTAGTACAAAAGACCTTAACTTTAAAGAGTTTGGCTGGGAGGTTATTCCATACCAAGAACCTATGGTGGTCGATGGTGTACACTACTGCCACAATTATCCTACTGGTGTTATGGGTAAGCCTATTAGTGGGGACAATATTGCTCGTTCGCTCTTACTAAAAAATAAAGTATCATCTACAGTTGGGCATTGTCATCTGTTTGATTACTCTATGTGTACAACTCCAATGGGTAAAAAAGTAATTGGATTATCTGCTGGATGTTACTTGCATCATAAAGAGGAATATGCTAGAAGTACTCAGCGTATGTGGTGGAGTGGTTTAATAGTTAAACGTAATGTCCATCAAGGTGAATATGATATTGAAACAATTGAGTACAATACTGTAAGGAGAAAATATGGTAAACGATAAAGTAAATTCACCATCACATTATCTTAAAGGTAAGAAAGAAACTATTGATGTTATACAAGATGGTATGACAGATGATGAGTATCATGGATACCTTAAAGGTAATGTATTAAAGTATGTGTCACGTTATAAATTTAAAGGAGAACCATTGGAAGATTTACAAAAAGCACAATGGTATTTAAATAGATTAATCAAGGAGGTAGCGTAATGGGTGCAGTAAAACAAGCATTAATTGAAGTTGAAGATTTAGTTTGTGGTTGTCTTCAACAACATAGAACATTAAACCAAACTATTAATGATCTAAAAGAGATCTATAATAAAGAAGGAAAATTTAATACTTATTTATTAGATGAAGATTTAATCGAAGATAAGTATTATCAATTTAAAGGCTATTAATAAACAAGGAGGAAAGGAAAATGGCTACTAACTCAAAGACGAAACCAACAGTACAACAACCCTTAAGAACTTATCTTATTGATTCTGTTAAATTAACAGAAGTTATGAGATATTTAATGACAAGACCCTATGGTGAAGTTGTTAAGCTTATGAATATGCTTGCAACATTAAATCAATTGGATCCACAAATAGGGGCTGACTTTGTTAAACAACAGGCAGTAGATACTAATGCAAAAAAATGATATCAGTAAACACACAGGTCTTTTATTTGAACTAAAGATTGGTTTAAATAGAAACAATGCTTTGGTTATAGACTATGGTGGGAAGCCTGTAGCTAAAATTAGAGAAGCATTAAAGGAATATAAGTATCATGCAAACTTATGTGCTGCTGTTATTAATCATGCTAATTCAGTAGGTAAGAAACTGGAAGATGATGTGAAGAAGTTGATTCAAACAATATAATGTATAAACCATTACCTGATTCATTAACAATTAAACCTTCAAAAGTTAATGGGTTAGGGCTGTTTGCCAAAGAAACAATTCCCCAAGCTACAAATTTAGGTATGACACATATAAAGACAGGGGAAAAGCTTATTAGAACTCCCTTAGGTGGATTTATTAATCATGCTAATGATCCTAATTGTATTAAAGTAGAATTACGTATGTCAAATACGGATGATATAGAGAAAACATTTAGATATAAAAAATGGAATTTAGTTACTATTAAAGATATTAAACAAGGAGAAGAACTAACATTAAAGTATACGTTTTATAATATTTAAAGTTTTGGTCGCTGGAGAAGTTGCACCAAAAAAAAAGGCACCCATAAAGGGTGCCCTATGTGTTGCCGAGGGGGAAGTTAATAGCTTCCCTCTTTTTTTTTATTTTAATTCTTTATATTCATAATCGTAACTACCTTCTTCATGTTCATCGGTAATCCATTTAGAAGTATCTTCAACTGACCATGTCTTTGTATTAACTAAACGATGTATTAAAGGTTTATCAGGTTCTGCCGCTAGTGATGGATCAAAGACTCTTAATCTATTATTAGGTTGTATTGCATAATTACCATCATCTAATTCTATAACATGACCACACTTATGTTGATCAGGTTTTTGTGCATAGCCAAAAGCTAATTCATTAAAGTCACCATCACACCAATCTAAAGTAAATAAATAATTTCCTTTACGATTTATTTTTCGTCTGGAAAAGTATTGTACTTTATTACCTGCAAGATTATAAAATGTTGTTACTGAAATATTATAACTAAATGAATCCCATAAACATAATTCATTTAATGGTAATTCCTTAACACCTGGTTTAGTACAGAATGCAGAGATAGGTGATCGCCACCATAGTCCCCCATCGGTCATCATGTAATGAAATAAAGGAACTTGTTTAGGTAAACTTGCAACTCCAAATACAACACACTCAAAGTATTTATCGTGAGAATCTTTTTGATCTCTTAGATAATTACCTCGAACATAACACTCGATGATTGGTATGTTTGCATTTAAGTAAGCCATGCTTTATAATCTTTGCCATCATATATCAATGATTGTTTTCTATTGTTATTTTTATTATATGAGCAGTGCACCCATCCGCTTGATGGATCCTCTGAATTATAAAATTCTAATATTAATTGATCATATATTAATTCATTTTTAATATATGTTGCTAATGCTTTATTATCTTCTCCAAACATTTCGAAGTCAGCCGCCTCGCCCTTTGCGTGTTGGCTGTTTGGATTTGAGCCTATCGCAAGGCATAAATCTGCTGAACGATAACCTGATGTAATAACCATAGGTTTACCGAAGTGTCTACGTGTAGGTTCTAACACCTGTATACATAGATCAGTTAAACTTTCAATATGCTCAGGTGAAGGAGTATTATCAATACCCTTACGTGTAGCTGTTTGTGATTTTGTTAGTTCATTTAAACTAAAGTGTCCGCTTAATCTCATAGTTAATTTGTATCGGGAAATCCTGTAATCAATCTGATTACACGAAATCCCAGTTTTAGTTTCCCGAGTTAGATGTAAGGGGGTTTGATGTGTTGACTTTTATTTCCTCTAGTTGTAGTTTAAGCAATTCTATTTCTTTTTCCAATACTGCATTTGATTTAGCATTGTCAGAAATCGCTCCGATATTTTCAGAAATCATTTTCTGATTATTACCTATTTGTTGTGCTAGAGGAGTAAGATCAGGACCTGATGCTTCTGTTAAAGCATTAAGTTTAGTTTGTATCTCACCATACTTAACAAAGCCACCTCCAATTGCAACAATTGCTGCAATCAAAGCTGCTATTCCTGCAAGCTGATCTTTTATATTAAATTTACTTTTTTCTTTAGCCATTATTTAACTCCTTAAGTTCCATTAATATTTTTTGTTTCTTATAATGGATCTCATTTAGTTTCTTTGTCTTAATTTCAAGGGTATCATTCTTAGTATAACTTGCTAACGTTACATTAGAATATATTTTTCTAGGATCAAATATATTTACTTGATCTAAATAAATATCTTTAGGTTTATAGAACTCTACTTTATTATAAGCAACTAAAGAAGCCTGTTCACTTACCATTGCTTCTAACTTAATTAAGTTTTTAATATTTAAGTTCTTAGATAAATCTTTAATCTCTCTATCAATCTTATCCATTACTCTGTCAATATTTTTAACGAGAGCTTTTTTCTGTTGTATCTTTTTTTGTTCGGCTTCCTTCTTTGTCGAAACCACGGATGCTGTAGAAGTTTCGCTAGTGGATTTCTCTTCTTGTGTTTCTTCTTCCTCATTGGATTCTTCTACAACTTCTGTAGTTTTTTTACTTACTTCTTTTTTTTCTTGTTTGACTTCTTTCTTTTTTTCTTGGACTTTTGATTCTTTCTTTTCTTCTTTTGTTTCTTTTTCATTTGTTACTGTTTCCTTCTTTGTTTCAGTCGTTTGTATTATTGCGGGTGTTTTTGTTTTAATGGTCTTTTCTTCCTTCGTTGATGAAATCTTTTCTTCTTTAGATACCATTGGTAATGACGCTTGCTGAGTCGTTGGGGGTTCCTCATTTAATTCTTCCGTTACTTCTTCTATAACTTGTTTCTTAATAGTCTCTACCGCTTTTGTTTCTTTTAATTCTACTATTGCTGTTTCCATTTTAACAACAGTTTCTATAGGTGTAGTTGTTGGGGTATAAACTTGAAGTTCAATTTTCTCTTCTTCAAAGGTCAATTCTACCTGCATACCTTGGCTAAGAGATCCTGTCTCTATAAGTTTTTCTTCAACTCCACTTTCAATACCAGAAATTACTTCCCAAAGTTCACTCTCATCAAGATTCGTTGTGCCTAAGGCTTCGTTAAGTTCTTCAATTTCTGCTGTTGTAAAGACTTCGTATTCGTCTGTTGGAAAAGCTAAGTTTAGTTCTGCTCCTAATAAGTTAGGACCTCTTGTAATTGTTGTAGTGCTTTCAGATCCATCAATTCCTTTCCAATACCATTCATATGAATTAGCCCCAACTCCATTGTATATAAGACTATCTGAAAATTTTTGTGAGTTTGTATAATACCCTGCATCATCGGTTCTAGTCGTAGTCATTTCTGCTAAGGTATCCCCACTTGAATTTTTAATTTTAATATGAAGACTATAACTATCTACAGATCCTGCTGAGTCACCACATCTATGTGCTGATCCAGACCACTCACAATTCTGTACAGAAAAATAAGAATCTAATCCTATACCACCATCTAGTTTCTTTTGGTTTGAGGTATGTGAATTATTACTTTCATCGACACCTGTTAAACCAACTAAAGTTCCATTGGCAGATACTTTCATATCATGTGATGCTTCTAGTTCTCCTGAGAAAGCTTTACCACAAGCATTACTAACTTGTGTATCGCAAGTAATTGTAAAACCATTATGAGTACTATTATTTGTAAGAGCTACGTTTGAGCTTCCTGTCTGGACACCATCTAAATCAAAGTTATCTAAACTTGATGAGGTATCACCTGCGTTAGGTAATATATTCTCTATAATAGCTGTATCATTTTCGTCTGCGAAAGAAATTGTAAGGGTTAACATCATTACAAAAAATATTGATACGATAAACCGCATAAGCCATAACTCCTATAAATATAATTAACCAAATCATCTAGTATGTAATTCTAATTTTTCTTTTTCTTCTTTGTTTATTTTAATATCAATCACTTCACGTTCTTTCATACGTTTGATATAGGTGTCATAGTCTGGTCTTTCATGATCATATTTTTTCCATAAAGCCATAGCTTCTTTACCTATACGACCATCAATTGGACAAGGAGTACCAGCGTTAATCATAGCTTCAAAGACTCTTTCATCTTGACAAAGAAGAGCTACAGCTCCTACTTTCATACCAAAGTCATATAGTACTTTACTTAATTTAATTCGTTCACAATTCAAATCTCTAAAATGTTTTCCTGCAGATACACCTACTCCAAAGGTTTGTATTCCTGCAGACGCACCTGAACTACATACATCTTGAGACATTGAACTAAAGGATGGAGCACTTGCAGTTGGTGGAGAAGATTTTATATCTGAATTAGATGTGTTTGTAGTTGTTGTAGAACTAGTACTTCCAGATTCATAAGTAGTCGCACCACCTGTATACCCACCTTCGATAGCTGTATTACTACCCGAAACATTTGTTTGAGTAGATCCAGCAAATGCTAATGTTGGTATAAATAAACTGAGTATTATGATAAGGAGTTTTTTCATATTTATATGTTGGGTTCAGGTTTTTTTACACATGCAAATTGTATGTATAATTGATCTTTATTAATTTCTTCAGTGGGTAAATTACTTATTACTTCATTAACAACTTTAGTACCCTGTATAGCACAGGATGCAAAATCAGAATAGATTATTCCATCTGACATTGGTGCCATACAAGACCCATACAGCATGCTGCATATTCGAAATAATAATGTGTATGACATAAGCCATTTTAATTACAGTTGTTTTTATCTAAGTCTATTGGTTTATCACCATTAAAAAACCATACCCATGATGAAACTCTAGTTCCATCTTGTGTATAAGTACATTTTTGCCCAATCGAACAGGCACTTAATGCAAATAATAGTGCTAACACTAAATATAATTTATTCATTTATCTCCTTTATTTTAAAAACAGAGTGTTCATAGGTAGCTTGTTCAGCTTTTTCTTGTGCTTCAATTTGGCAGCATTCCCCAGACTGTTCTTTTTCTTCTGTGTGTGTATTACAACACTTAGTTTTATCTATTGACATACTTCACACTCTTCTAAATCATGTTCACATACAGTGCAACTACAAACACCATACATATCACCATGCTCTTTTAAAGAACAGTGACAGTCACAGTTGCAATTTTTGCACTTAGTCATTTTTATATAAATCTTTCATAAGCCAATCACAAAATTTTTTCCATAATTTTTTAACCATCTTATTTCTCCTTTTATTCATATATTTACTATTTTGTATATCCTGATGAATCGTATTTATCTTCAAGAATTTTAACTATTCTCATCTTCTCACTATATTCATCTTTCTCTATAATTGCCGTTACCTTGCCACACTGCATCCTCACGTTTTCTGGATTGACACTTCTTTCAACGGTCCTTTTTTTTGCTAAACATGAACTCATTCGCTGGTCCTGTATATAAGTGTGCTCAATAATACCCCCTTGGTAAAACATGCACAGTACGACTATCCCCGATAAAACTGTTTCCATTATTCATGACTCCCATTAGCAAATGATCTTTGCTTATCTTTTAATTTTTCTACATCACCTTGTAGTTTATTAACAGCTTTTTGTAATGCTGTTATATTAACTTCATTGTGCATCATACTCTCTAATCTAGTTTGCATTTTATCTGTTTGTTTATATAATTCTTCTATTAACATAAATTGCTCACTGTCAGCTGGCAAACTTCCAAGAAGCCCCCGAGGCCACTTAATTCTGAACTCCGTATTTTCGACTAAATCTTTTTCCATAATTTGTAGCTTAGTTGCATGTCGATTTAAATTTTCTTGAATACCAAAAAAAGCCCAGGTTCCGATTGCGACAAGGGAAATCAAACTGGCAACCGTTTTCATCGGCATCTGGACAGCTGCTTGTTCTGAAATTTTTAAAGGTTTATTACTCATTTAAAATATAATCTCCATAACTAAATACAATGTTATAAATATAAACATTGATGTCATCTGAATGTCATAGGGGAAATTTGTCATCGGTAGTTTACTTCTTACTACTACCATTTCTAAATATCTGTGTTCCCTTAATTCCAAATACACTTGCTACGACCAAAATCCACAAATTGGTAAACCATTTTGGGAGATTCGAAAAGTACTCAAAAAATATATCTATCTTCTGCATAGCCGCTGGATCCTCTGTCCACACCGACCAGGCGAGCACAATTATCGGGAGCGTAAGTATTGCCAAAACGATTTCGTCCTTGTAGTCGTTTTGCCGAGCTTCTAAAAGTTTGCCCTGGTAAGATTCTTCACCTCGAGCCATACGCTCTGCATGCATAAGCCGTGCATCAGACATCGCCATTTTCGTACGTTGTCTATTTGTGTACAGCTTACTTCCAGCTTGTAGGGCTATTTTTGCTAGACCAAACCAAGCCATTATAGAGCCGCTATTATAAGTATTGCAAGTACTACACCTGCACCAATCACCATCTTTCTGTGATCTTTCCACATGTGTTGAATTGCTTCTTTTATCATTTCCATAGTTTTCTCCTTATAGTAATACGCTTACAATAGTAAGCATTGTTGCACCGAGTCCCCCTATGATCCACCATAGGAGTCGGTCTATTTTCGCATGTAGTTTATCTATATCTCCATGCATGTGTTTTAAATCGTTTGTTCTTATATTATTAATAGCCGCCTTCAGTCCTTTAACATGCCCATAAAGAGCTATAATATGTTCGCTAACTGTTGTAGGCTGTTTCATTATTTTTTCTTCCTATCAAATAATCCAGGTTCTTCTTTTGCATAGTCTGCCAACTCAAAAGCTACACCATATTTTGCAGCAATCTTTCTAATTTTATCTGCAATTATATCTATTTCTTTTGTAGCTGTTTCTCTGTTTATAACACCCTCTTTAAATTGTTTTTTAACTAGAGTAATTTGTTCTTTAAACCCATCAATTTTTCTTTTTAATTCAAATACTTTACCTGTTTTTAATTTTTTAATATCTGCTTTTTCTACTTTAAATCCAAGTGTTTGCATTAATGCTACAAATTCACTTTGTTCTGGTCTAAAAGGAGATTCTAATCCTTTTCGTGTTTTCTCTAATTTTTTACTAGAATATGATCCAGGTAAAAATGGAATGTTTGGTGTTAGTTTATCTAATATTGCTTTACCCCTTATAGGTAAGTCTTCTTCCCAATCTCCAGTTTGACCTTTTAATCTTTCCCCTCTCCATAAATCAAAACCTGCTAATGAAAATAATACTTCTCCAGCAAGTCCACCTGACCATTGTAACGGTGCAGGTACTCCAGGAACTGTACCTTCTAAATCTAATACATCTCCCCCAGGTACAAATCTAGTAAAGTCCATGTAATAAGGTTTTTTATCTTCTCCAGGTGGTATAGGTATCTTAATATTTCGGTATGGTAAAAAAGGTAATCCTAAAAATCTTCCCTGCTTTCTTTCTGGCATAACTGAACGTTCTGCCTCTTCATCACCACCGCCAACAAGATCTCCCATTTTATTTAAGCCGTATCCAAGTGCTGCATATTTTGCATATTTCCATGGTCTAACAAGTGCTGTTTCTCCAAGTATAGGTATAATTCGATAGGTGTATGCAAGAAAAGGTGTAACACTATTTCTCATCCAATTAATTGCAGGTGCATCTATATTATAATCTACAAAAGATTTTCTAGCATCTAGTGCAGCGTCAGATAAACTCCAGCCTTTTGATATTCTATCTTGAAATACAGATAGTCTAAATACCATATCTTCAAATTGATACCAATCTGTTAATTTACTAAGACCTAATTTATTTTTTACTACACCATCTTGAAATATATTTTTTGCTGCATTAACGGAATTATTGAAAGCATCAATTGATTCATCAAATTTATATGGAAACTTAATTCCTGCTTGAATATTTTTTAGTTCAGTTTGTACAAAACCTGCATCAAATACACCATGCTTTGTTGCTGCATCAACTAATTCTGATCTTTGTATTTTTCCAGTTGTCTTACTTGCTTTACCATGAGTTGTTAATGCTTTCCATGCTTTAGGTAAATACTTAAATTGGGCATCAACTAAATCATGCAATACAAAGTTACTCATTATATTATTCACATGAACCGTAGGATTCCAGGCAGTTTTAGATACTTTCCAATATGAATTTAACCATCTATAATTTTTATAAAAGACACCTGATTCATGCTGCATATATCTATTAGCTGCAACTAAATTCTTGTAGATTTCTTCTGGTACATATTTACCAGCAAGAGCACCATATCTTTTTTTACCTACGGTTCCAGCTATTTCAGTAGTAGGCATTTGTCTATACTTAAGTGAGGTTCGTTCTGCCATTGGAATTTTACCCCAAGTATCATAAGTATAATTTTGGCTAGATATATTTTTATAAAATCTGTATTGGCTTAATGTAGATGCGAAAGCTCTTCCTGTTTCTGCTATAGCAAATGCTGCATCCTCAATTTCACTTAAACCCACTCTTTGGGGTTTAGTATACTCCCATCTTATTTCTACCCTTTCGTCTTTTAGTGCTTGTTTTTTTGCCGCAGCAAGTTCTGCTTTTTTATTTTTACCTCTAGTAGCTTTTATTTTTTTATTAAATTTATCAGTTATAGTTTTTAGATTCGCTTTTGAACTTTCTAATAATTCCCAACCTTTATGACCCTTAACAAGTTTTTTTGTTCCTGCTACTTCAGTAAATAAACCTTTAGTTTTATGTATTCTTACATCAGAAGTTGTTGTATATGCTTTTTGTTTCTTATAAATTTTTAAATATTCATCATGGGTAACTTCATCTGTAGCACCCCTTAATTTTAATTCTTCTCCGAATGGTCTATCTTCTAATTTACCCCTATAAGATCTTTTTAAATATATATTTTTATTTTTTTCAAATGTTTTTATAGTTAGAAGTCCCGCATCTACATATTCTTGTGCAACTTCTGTGATTAATTTTCTAGATTCATTACTTAATTCTTGTAATTTTGCAGGTGCAACTTTTATTTTAGTATCGCCTTGTAATAAATTATGTAAAATCTTTTGCTCATCATCAGTTAAACTAGCTTTAATTTTTTTTGATAGATATACAAATTTTAAAGCAATATGATTTGCAAATCCCTGTGCTTCTGCTCTATGTTTTTTAAAGTCTCTTGGTAATCTATATCCATCAATAAAATTTCTACCTAAAAACTGAGCTAAAGTTTCGGATACTTCTTCTGTTTTAGCTTCACCTTTTCCAAATTTTCTTGTAGGCAAATTAATATGTTTTGTAGCTTTAATACCACCAGCACTCATTAAAGCACCTGTAAATGCTCTACTAAATTTACTTGTTATAGATGCTTCTTCGGGAGCAGTTGCATAGCCAATTCCACCACCTGCTAGGGCACCTGCAGTCTCTGCACCATAATTTCCATTTGTTAAATAGTTTAATGCAGGTTTACCTACTTTCTTTTCCCATGCCTTTACTACATTTTCTCTCATCCAAAGTCTAGGACCTCTTAATAATTTTGCCTTATCAGATGGTAAATCCTTTATAGTTTCAGGTTCATCTACTTCAATTTTTTTTCTAGCTAAAGCTGTTCTGTGTTTTTTACCAGCGGCATTTTGGAGTCTAATTTTTTGTAATTCTGTATCTGCCTGTACTTTTATACTCGGTGCATCAAATCCAGGTATCCCTAAAGATTCTCTTGTAAATACTTTTTCGCCTTTTAATTTTTTACCAATACCACCTATTAAAGGGGCAACAAATGTACCCCCAACAGCACTAACTGCAGCTTGTTTTCCTCTTGTATCTAAAATACTTTCTTCATCAACGTAACCTAAACCACCAAAGATACCAGCAGATACAAATCCCCATTTAGCCATGTTATATAGTGTCTTTGCTTTTGCTACAGGTAATAACCAACCTGCGGGATCTAGTATGGCACTTCCAAAATATGCCCCAGCAACTCCCCAATTTGTACTTCCGTCTGGATTCTTCATGAATTCATAAAGCTTTGCTTGATCAGCTTTCATCTTTTCTTCTTCGAATCCACCTATTTGTTTTAAACCTCTATAAGTATCGGTAAAACCTAATTGAGTAGCATAGGCAACTTTCTGCCATTGATCAGAATCCCCATCAATATCCTCTACTAAATCTTCAGTTTTTTCTGCAAGTCCAGATATTGGTGAAGCCATTGATAAAGTCTTTAAAAGCTTATCATATGTATTTTTATTTTCAGGAGCTACCTTATTTACTTGAGGTACTAAATCATCAAATAACCCAGGTTCAGTCGCATCATTAATACTTAAGTTACTACCAGGATTTCCCTTATCAGTAATTTTAAATTGATGTTTATCTTCTGATGGTAAAAGATCACTAAACATACTTTGATTAACCTGTATGTTATTAGGTATCTTCTTTTCTTTTGGAATTAGATCATTAAATAATCCAGCCATGATTATAAATTATAATCGGTAAGATCATAACCTTTATCTTTTAAACGCTTTTTAATTTCTGTTACTGTGGTATCATCCCCAATTGAATTATAATAATTTATTAAAGTACTTGCATCAACAATATCTTGAGGTACTGGTGTTCTGTATGAAATACCTTCATTAGGTAAAAACTGTTCTTCAAACCATCTATTATAAATATATTGATTTCGTGTTGTTTTATTAGATATAGTACCATCTTCTAGACCTGCTTTATAATCATCAATATACCCTTGGGCAACAGCAAAATCACCTGTTAGTGCATCTTTATCCCTATCAAATATTTTTCCTGCCATATCTTGATATCTTTTTTTCGTAGTTGAATCCATTTTTAAATAGACAGTTTCAGCTTTAGTAGTATCACCAAATATTTCCTCGTAAGTCGGTAAAGGTATTTCTTTAGTCTCTGTTTTTTCTGGAACAGCTTCAGTTATTACGGGTCCAACTTGTGATCCTTCTACAGCTGGAGTAGTAACTGTTTCAGTAGCCGCAGTTGGAATTTCTTTACCCCCATCAACTAACAATTCTGCCGTCATGTTTCCAATTTTAGAAGAGCCTGATGTTAAACCCATAATAGTTTTTTCTCTATCCTGAATACCTGTTACTCTTTCTTCTGCTCGTTCTGTATAGGTACCTGCACTAGTTGCTTCTAAATAAGCTTTTAATTTTGTTTCATTTATACCATCATTAGAACCTAATAATGTTACAATATTTTTATAGTCACTTGCATCACCAACAATAAAATCATTTTGATCCATATACTCTGCAACATCTGGACCATACTGTGCACTTACTTTAGCATAAGTTGATTTTCTATTTTTTTCTTTAAGTTGAAATTCAGGTAAAGTATTTTCATAAAAATTTAAACCTGCTCTTTTAATAATATCAGCATTCATTGCATCATTAGCTGCTGTATTTGCTATCTTTGCTCCAAGATATCCTGTTGCAATACCTCTACCCATTCTTCCCCAATCTATAGCCATTATACTTCCTCCTTAACGGGTGCTGCCATTAAACCTTTTTGTTCAGGTTGTGGTAATGTTTCAGTAGCACCTGCTGCTGCCTTTTTAAATGCTTCACTATTATTTTTAAGATCATTAATAGATTTTAATTCATTTTTATTTGTCATATCACCTAATGACATTTTAAATTTCTTAACTCCACCCTGTACTCCTACTGCAACAATCATTTTCATTACAGGCTCTGCAATTATAAAAGCTACATCAGGGGTCCACTTACCTTCTGTAAATCCTCCAAATAAAATAACTCTACCAATTGCCTCTACAGGTACTCCTGCATCTAACATTGCAATAACTTGTTCTGCAAATTCAGGAGTTGTTAATTGCTCCCATACAAAGTCAGCTGCTTCAGCTGTATTAGTATATTGTGGTGGGTGTTCCCACGCTGCACTTCCTGGTTTATCAGTCATAGATTGACCAGGTACTGGTGCGTCAAAGGGGTTATTTGGTGCTTCTTTTAATTGATCCATTGTTTATTATCCTTGTAAATTTTTCTTTCTAAATCCTTTTTCTAATCGATATTCCCATTCAGTATTTAAAGTATCTGCATCAACAGTTTGCATTCTAACATTTGGGGATTCAGCTGAACCCGCTCTATATGTTTTCATACTCCAATCTCCAAGACTTGGTGAGGCGACACTGGTGTCTACGGGTGCCCATCCTCCCGAACCTCCAGCTTTCTTTTCCATTAAAGAGCTTCCAACAGTTCCTATTAAACTTAATATGTTTCCACTTTTTGCAGCTCCATAAGCTGCTACTGCTTTACCACCCCATTTAGAAGCTGCCTTAGTTGCACCTCCTATTACTTTACTTATTGTATTTGTTACTCCACTAAAAAATCCCATTTATATCCTCCTTACGGTTTCTTTCCTAATCCAGATAAAAAGTCAAATCCAAATTTACCTATCATCTGATACATAGAATCTTTAGAAGCCTGATCTTGGAGGTCTACTGCTGTAGATCTTTCAAGAGCTGCCATTGCTAAATTATGATTTCTATTTTGATCATTCTCAGAAGCTGTATTAACCCATGAAGCTTCATCTCTCCATTGTTGCCATGCTGCTGATACTGCCCAATTAGATAGGTTTAATAGATTCTGTGCGTTTGCCTGATTGGTAGCATTTGTTGCAGCAGTATTTGCTGTATTAATTCCACGTCTCCAGACTGCATTGGACTGATCTATCTCTCTTTGATTGTTAACATTAAACTGTTGTCTTTGATTTTCTATTGTAGCATTAAACTGATTGATTGCAGATTCTCTTGCTGCATTTGCTTCATTCACTGCTACTTGATTATTAGCATTAATTGCTGCAATTTTATTTGCTTCACTTGCTGCATACTGATTCATAGTATCTGTTCTTACAGCATTCTGCTCAGTAATCGTTGAACTTAATTGATCATAAAATTCATTTACTTGATTTTGACTTGTTGCATTAAATTGATAAGCAGCATTTGCTGCAGCTTGATCTGATAATAAGAAACTTTGTCGTGTTTGTAAATTTGATAAACTTGTCTGTTGATTATTAGACAAATTCTTCATATCCATTTGCAGATAAGCTTGAGCATTTGTAATTGCAGCTTGTTGATTATTCGCTAAATTCTGGAATATCATTTGCTTGTATGATGCTGCATCTGCTGTAGCAATTGGTACAGCTGCATTCATAATACCTTCTGCTAATGCTTCAGCTGCCATTGAACTAGCACTCATACCACGATTAGCCATTGCAGCTTCAGTTGCCTTTGCTGCTCCTCTAGCCCATACTGGCATTGGATCTCCAGCGGCTAAAGCTGTTGTTACTTCATTTTGTAAAGTTGCTAATTGCCCTTTAACTGTAGCATCAGAAGCAATAGTTCCTGTTTGTGCTACTGCAGGAGTTGTTACAGTTCCTGTAGCTGCTGTGGCTGTAGGTACTGTACCCGCAGAAGTCCCTGTGTACTGCCCATAAGTAGGCATTGTTGGGGCTGTCGTTGTTTGTGCTGCTCCAGGTGCTGTTGCTGTAGCTGTAGGTACTGCAGGGGCTGTGGGTGTCGTTGCCGCAACCGTTCCAGATACCCCAGGTGTTGTTAATAATTCATTAGTCCCTACTTGCTGTAATTGTGGTGATATCGTTGAACCTGTAGGTAATGTAGGAGTAGCAACTAACGACTCAATTAAAGTAGTCGCTTTATTAGATGTAGTTTGATTAGCCGATGTCGGCTTAACTGCACCTGTTGGTAATGTTGGATTTGTTGTAGCCATAATTATTTTCCTTGTCCTCTATATCTTAGTTTTCGTTTAGATCTCCTTTTTGAATATGATTTTGCGTGTCTTCCTGGTCTCTTTTTTGGTTTTCTTTTTTTGTAATTACTTTTACCAAAGAGAGGTCTTCTATTAGCCATTTACTTTACGGCTTTGTTGGATAAGCCTTGTTGTTTACTTTTTCAACTGTGTCTAAACCATCTGGTAAATCTCTTAAAGCCTGACGATAGTTTGTCATATCAGAAGACATAGTTACATCTGATAAAGCATAGTAATCTGTTTCAGCTAAAAGTCTATTTCTTCTAGCTCGCATATCTGCTAAAGCTCTAGCTAAAGCACCATCTGCCCATGCTTGTTCTTCAGCATCACGTGCAGTTTCTTCTTCTGCTGTGAACTGAACATTAACTCCGTTTATATTATGGTATCTTGGCATTGTTTCTCCTTATTAATTAATTCCGTATAGGGTTATAGTTCCTGCATCTATATTTCCTGATGCAAATTTAAACTGAACAGCATCTATGGCACTCGTTGTATTTCCATAACCTCCAACAAAAATATTATTTATAAAATCGCTAAAATAAGTATCACTACCTACTGCCATAAAATTTTTGACGAAAGTTGTAGAACTTGGATCATATAAATGTAAATAACCACTATAACATTGATCATTATCATTACCTGTACCTTCAGATAAAGTTTGGAAACCTGTACTTTGTGCAAGATCTTGACCACTAATATAGGTTAAAGTATTATTATCTGCGGCTTCATTATTATATGCCTGCCACCAGGTTGAAGTTTTTGTTACATTATAATTTGAACCACCATCCGTAGAAAAGTTAAAAGATAAAGTTTTATTATCAGTTTCTGGGTGAATGCTATTCAATACAAAACAATATTCTTTATAAGTACTATCAATGCCACTTGTAAAAGATACATCACCTGAACTGCTTGCAGTTACTGATGATATTTTTACCCAAATTCCAGCTGCTGGTTTTTTTATAAGTCCACTATTACTATCTATATTGCTTGCTATAATTCCACTCATTAACTACCTGCTAATCCATAAAGTTTAATTGTTCCAGCATCTATATTACCTGAACTCATTTTAAATTGTACTGCATCTACAGCTGAGGTTGTATTACCATAACCACCAACAAACTGTTGAAGGTGAGCATCTGCTTGGTGAGCATTACTTCCTTGATAAAAAAAATGTTTTACGTAAGCTGTGTCAGATGGTGCTAGAAGATATAAAAGTCCAGCACATACTTGGTCATTATCTCCACCAACACCACTATGTAACATTTGATCAGCAGTAGATTGAACTAAATCTCTTCCTGCTTCATAATTAAGACTTCCACTAGCTGCTGCTTCATCGTTTGATGCTTGAAAAAAAGTTGTAGTTTTAGTTACATTATAATTAGATCCGCTATCTATTGACATATTAAAAGTAAAATTAACATTATTAGTTGCTGGATGCATATTAATAAACTCAAATACGTAAATAGGATATGTAGAATCTAAAACCACATCTGATGTGCCATCAACAAAACTTAAGTCTGCACTACTAGAAGCAGTTAAAGTTTTAATTTTAGTCCATGCTCCACCAGCAGCTGCTGCTTTAATTAATCCAGTAGAGTTTGCTGCATTTTGTGATATAATTCCACTCATATTTTTAATCCATAAAGATAAATATCACCATCATCTATATTGCCAGCAGAGTATTTAAATTGTATAGCAGTAATTGGAGATGTGGTATTAAAATAACCTCCTACGTAAGTAGCTTGTAAATAGTCATCAGAGGTCATACCATTAAATTTAGATGTAAAATGTTTAACAAAAGTTGAATTTGCTAAATCAAAAAAATACATAAATCCTGAAGTACATTGATCAGCATCTATTCCTATTCCATCTCCATTTAATCCTTGAAATCCAGTTCCATTTCCATGATCATAACTGTTATCATAACCAGGTCCACCTGACGCATCACCTTCTGAATGATATGATTTAAAAAGAATAGTGGTTTTACTTATATCATAAGAATGACTTGAAGCATCATCAGAAACATTAAATTGAAATTGTGCATCACTATTAGAAGGATGCATATTATTACAAACTACTAAATGCGTTTTATAAGTACTGTCTATTCCAGTAAATGATAAAGTTCCAGAACTAGATGCTGCAACTGTTGATATAAGAGTCCAAGCACCCCCAGTAGGAGCTTTAATCAGTCCTGATTGTTTCAGAACATTATCAGAAATAATTCCACTCATTAAGAACTACCTCGTAATGTCTAAATAATTTACAACAATATCAATATTTGCTGAACTAGCTGCTGCAGCACATAAATGATCTTCATCAACGATAACTAATTTACCTGTATATTCAAAAGTTTCATTAGCTCCTACGGCTTGATCAGAAAGGATTTCATAATCCGTTCCACCACCACCATCGTCAATATAAAGATCAATTGTTTCTGCTGCACCTGCTGTTTCACAAATGGTAATGCCTAAAATAACATAAGTGTGACCATTCACACCGTTTAATAAAACACTTTCCGAATTTGTAACTCCAGCTGTATGCGATACACTTAATACTTCACTTGCCATATTTTCCTCCTAATTATTATCCACCTAATGCTAATACTTTACCTGTACTAGATATTGCTGGGGTTAATGTTCCAGCGTTAGTAAGGCTTCCACCAGCTGCAATAGCTATTGAGGATCCTGATAATGCTGTAAACGTATTTGCTGTAAATGTAAAATCATCTGCTCCAGCGATTTCAATATCAATTTGGTCATCTGTAGGAGAAGAGATTGTAGTATCTGCATCTGCATCCAGAATCACTGCATCTGCAGTTCCGTTAAAATCTATTGTTGTATCTTTAATAACTACTCCGTCAATGGTAATTCCATTAGCGGATGTGTATTCAGATACTGTATCTACTCTTACTGTACTCATATATTAATCTCCAAATAATGCTGAAAGTTCTGCATCATTTAATGCTTCTCCAGCTTTTAATTTTGTTTTTCCTGATGCTTTATTTGCTTCTAATGCAGTTTTAGCATCTACCTCAGCCTGTTTATCAATCACATACTGAGCTTCTTCCGCATCTCTTTGTGTTTCTTCTTCAGGTGTAAATTGAACCACTACACCATCTACTAATTTTGTTCTTGCCATATTAACTCCTATTTTGAAACTCCATAAAGTGAAAAAGTACCACTTGCAAAATTTCCAGTTGACGGATAAATTTTTATTGCATCTAAAGCTGTTACTGCACCTTGATGATCTCCAACACCAACAAAATGAGATAAATCTGGCGTTGTGTTATGACCACTTCCAGTATAATCAATCGTTTTATAATTATCTGTTCCAGCAGGATCATTTAACCAAATTGAATAATTAATATTTTCTCCAGTATCAGCACCAACACTTTCTTGATCTATTCTAATTTGTGATGCACCTGTACTTCCATTTGCGTTTCCTGTGGCAGCATTTTCAGCATTTATTCTCCAGCAAACATAATAATATCCTGAAGTAAGATAACTGCCTCCAACTTTAAATTGTACATATATACTAGCATCGGCACTTACATGAACATTTGTTAATTTAATTAAGTATGCGTCATAAGTTGTAGTTAAATATGTGTTAGTAAATTCAACTAATGAAGATGATGAAGCAGTTGTAGTTAATAAAAGATTTAATCCAGGCGATGCCTTAATTAAACTGTAATCAATTCTTTTTAATGTTCCTGCATCTGAAACCAAGAACTCATCAGTATCGGCTGGCTCTGCAGTTAATGCTGTCTGTGCAGAAATAACATCTGTATTAAGTTTTGCTCCTGTAACTTGATTAGCTGCTATATGGGCAGTATCAATTGAACCATCCACATAGGCATCACTATCGATGGAGTTTGCTGTTGCAACCTTACCATCTTTAAGACTTACACTATCAATAGTAACACCGTTTGCCGATGTTTTCTCTGATATTGTATCTACTTTTATTTGACTTGCCATATTTTTCTCCTTAAAATTTATCTTGCGTTACAAGGTACTCCATTTGAATTTACGAAAGGTGCTTCTGCGAAAGCCATATACACATATTTTCCACCACTATTATTAATATAACTTGTACATCTGATTTTAAAGCCATTGGCTAGAAAATCTACATCATCATTTGTTGTATTTGTATCTTGTGCATTAACGTTATTAGGTACTAAAGTTTTTTGTGTTTCATTATATGGATCACGTTTATTATCCCAAAGAATCCATGCATCTGCATTATTGGATTCTTTAATGAGTAGAAAAGCGGGTTTAAAGCCCAAGTGGATATATGGTCCATCTACATTATTATTCGCATCATAACCGCCAAACTTGCTAAAGCCTTGTATTCCTGTCCATAAATAACCTACATAGGAAGAACTACTTTGATTAGTAGTGTTTCCTGTGCCAACAGTAAATACAGAACTTGTTGGTGCAGTATCATTCCATCTTAAATTACTATCTGCTGTAGCATCAGAATCATTTAATACTAAATAATCTGTTTCTGGTGCAGAAGTATTTTTATGATGATACATATTCCAAGAATTAGAACCGCCACCTGGATCATCTCTTTGTTTAACTAAGATAATGTGGGGAACTGCTGATAAGGAATGACTTTCAGTTTTTGCAGAACCTGTACCAGACCAAGTTGTCATATCAAACCCAGCCGTAGCACTTTCTTTCCAGCAATACCCAATGCAACTATCTCCAGTTGAATTAACTGCTGCTGCTGTACCTATGCTAAAACCATCAGAATTTAAAGCCGTTACAATTGAGGCACTTGTACCTTCTGCATCTTCTGTATTGGTAGCTAACCACTTACTAGAAACTCCTCTTGCACTATCAGCTAATCTCCAAGAATTTTCATCACTACTACTATATTCTTTTATTAAAACCATATCAGGTTGCATATCCGTATCACCTGGTAAAGTAATACTTCTATTTGTTTGATTCCCAGTCCAAGTAGCTATTTGAAAATATGCTTCTGGGTCGTCTATTGTTGTATAAGCCATTAACCATCCTCCGCAAGGTTCTTAGTACATAGTGCTAAGAAATTTTTACTTGCACCATCAAATGTTCCTGAACTTGGATCGTATTCAAAATTTCCATATCCATTAGCATCTGAATTAGCTGATGAAACTGTAAATGCTGAACAACCACCAAAATTAACTTCCAAAGTAGCA
>VTLG01004143.1_pt1 | contig 35175 bp, 59 predicted proteins | sample 4694571 | NCBI WGS metagenome assembly VTLG01 (sample SAMN12604809, study PRJNA352737) | marine metagenome | biome: ENVO:00000447; feature: ENVO:00000209|ENVO:00000569|ENVO:01000036; material: ENVO:00002151; isolation source: viral sequences binned using virsorter ...
TGGCTAATAATTGCTATGTGCATCCTGGCCTATTGTGGAGGGCCCACTAATTAATGAAACCTATTACACAAAAGACATCTATCTCTACAGATATTAAAACAATCATAGCTCTAATAGCTGGAGCTTGTGCTGGACTATGGGCCTACTTTGGTATCATTGAAAGATTAAATAATATTGAAACGAATGGTAAGTTAATGATAGTTGATGTTGAAAAGAATACAGAGTTTAGAATTAAATGGCCAAGAGGAGAGTTAGGTTCGTTACCAGCAGACAGCGAACAGTTTATGTTAATAGAACATATGGCTGGTCAATTAGAAAAACACGATGAACAATTAGAAAGTGGAATGCACAATAAAGTGAACATCGAATTTTTAACAAAACAATTAGAGAAAGCTCTGAATGATATTGAAAAATTAAAAGATAAAGTTAGAGCTAATGGCAAAAAAGGTTACGAATGATAGAAACAGTAATAGCACTTTTAATGATAGTGGATCACGAAATAAAGGAACATCGAATACAGCCAAATTTAAGCACTTGCCTTAAAGGAAAAAGAATTGCGATGAGGGATAAACGACCAGAGGATAGAGTTATTTTTAAATGTATTAAATCAAAGGCTAATATAGAGATCTATATGGGGGAGAAAAAAATAACCTCTTTAATATTAGAATAATAACTAGGTATTGTGGTATTTGATATTATGATATACAAGATAGATATAGTGAGTTGTATATGATCGAGAGAAAAGTTACTACACATTGTGTTGTTCATTGTGCTGATACACCAGCAGAGATGGACATAGGTGCTGCTGAAATTAGAAAGTGGCATACAGAAGATAATGGATGGGATGACATAGGCTATCACTATGTAATTAGAAGAGATGGAATTTTAGAAAATGGTAGAGATACCAAAATGCAAGGTGCTCATTGTGCAGCTCTTGGAATGAATGGAAAGAGTTTAGGAATTTGTCTTGTTGGGAGGGGAAACAACATTACAGAAGATCAATATCTAACTCTTCATAGTCTGATACAAACAATTAAAACAATGTATCCAGATGTAGAAGTGATTGGTCATTCTGATGCAGAGCCCAAGAAACCCAACTGTCCAGGCTTTGATGTAAAGCAATGGATCAGAGATGAATTTTATGGCTAAAAATTATAAGTGTATATTAGTTATAAGTGATTTACATTTACCTTATCATAAGAAGGATGCCTTTAATTTCTTACGAGCAATCAAAAAAAAATATTCAATAGATTATGTAGTTAATATAGGAGATGAATTGGATGCTCACGCATTATCATTTCACGATACAGATCCAGATCTTTTATCTGCTGGTATGGAATTAGATAAAGCCAAGGAGTACATAAGAGAATTAGAAAAGATGTTTCCACAAATGACACTCGTACATTCTAATCATTCATCATTAATTTATAGAAGAGCTTTAAGACACGGAATGCCAAGAGCTTATTTAAAAGATTACAATGAGTTCCTGGGTGTTGGAAAAGGATGGAAGTGGGTAGAAGATTTAAACTTAAAGATGAGCAATGGACAAGAATGTTTTTTCACTCACGGAATTTCAGCAGATGGATTGAAACTTGCAATGCAATATGGCAAGTGTGTAACCCAGGGCCATTTCCATAGTAAGTTCAACATACAATATTTTTCTAATCCGGATAGTTTAATCTGGTCTATGCAAGTAGGCTGCCTGGCCTCACAATCTCATATGGCTTTTAATTATTCACGCACATTTAGATTAAGATTTATTTGTGGAGTTGGTATTATAATAGATGGACAACCCAAGCTACTCCCAATGGTTATGGATCATAAAGGTAATTGGGATGGCAAACTATACTAATGGGTAAAGCACCAAAGTGGGGAGTAAATACCTATGTCAAATCCACAAAGAAAAAAATTGGCAGACATAAAAAAAATATGAATAAGTCAGAGAAGAGAATGGCTAAAAAAAAATATAGAGGGCAAGGGAGATGACAGCTAAAGCAGATTGGAAAGAAGTAGTACACGAATTGAAAGACCAGGTAAGAGTTCTTAAAGATGAGAAGGCAGAGCTGCAATCAAGTGTTAAAGAAAAAGAGAGTGCCTTAAAAAGAACAACACAAAAACTTGAGAATGCAACAGAAGATTTAGATAAAGCTAATGAAGAAATAGAGCAGCTCAAGAAAGAGAAAGAACCTCCTAAAGAAAAGGATCCTGTTAAGGAATGAGATTTATAACTATTAATAATAAGGCCCACGCAAAACTCAAGCTAGTCTGGTATGATATTGTTGGGGATAGTTCTCTTGGTACTGATCACGAGTTCGAGAGGATGAAGTGTGCACGAATTATTACAGATTGTTACTTGTATGATATGTTTGAAAGTGATGGAGTAGAGTATGTTAGAACCTTTGCCTCATACCAAAGCGATGAAGATATAGGATATGGAGATAGGAATGTATATCCGATGGAAGTCTTTAATATAGATAGCCAGAGATCAATCAGAAGTGCCCTTAAATTGATGAAGAAGAGGTCATCCTAGGGGTTTTATCCTAATAATAAAGAAGGCTCTGTATGGCTCTTAAAATAGCTTTAAACACTATTTCTTTATTTGGCCTATAATATCCAGGACTTTTATCTTCCATTCCTTATCAGTTGAAAATCTGAACATCGAGGACAGTAGCTTATTGTATTCAACCTTATCAACTAGCCATTGTTTTTCTAGTTCCTCTTGAAATTCTTTATACCTGGGAGAGATAGTAACCAGCTCCATAAAACCATCAACAGAGCTACACATAGTTTCATACTTCTGTAGCTTAACCTTCTTATTATTTTTAGGAACCATATATTTATCTGGATCTTGGGATAGAGTTTTAATTCCAAAATAATTATTACCTTCAAGAGCAAATCTACTTTTACCCCAAGCACTTTCGTGGGCTGCAACAGCTACTACTAAATGAATTGGTACTCTCTCTGAAGAAATAGTTGTTGCATTATATTGTAATGCACAATTTGTTATTTGCTCTATAAATAAATCTCTTCCATCTAATTGAGGATTTAAACCACTACATAATAGTAGAAGAGTTGCACATAAATGTTTCACATTACATCTACTAATTGTTTTATATGTTTATCTTTATCTTCTATTTGTTTTGATAGTTTTTTATTATCTTCTTCTAATTCACTTACTCTTGTCTGTAACTTTCCATTTATTTCTTTATGAGATTTACTAATTGTTTCATAGTTATTATTCTCTTCAACTAATCTATTAACAGTATCTTCAGCAGTTTTTCTTTTTTGTTTTTCTTCTCTCCACATTTGTAACAACTCTTCATAACTTGAATTGTCATTTGAAGGTAAGCCTGTAGTTGGATCGTGTTTAATTCCCATCAGTATTTTCTTTTGGATTTTTTAATATTACTTTTTCTGCTTTATCTCTATGTATATCTAACCAATATTCTTCATAGGGTTTTATTATTATTCCACTAGGAAAATGAGGTGAGTGTTCCAGGTTTAATAATTCTGGATCATTGGCAGAATAGAATTTCTGGTGTGGTTTTCCATTAGGTTCATCAGAAGGCATAGTAATAACAACCACATCATTCTCTCCATCATATGCGTTAATCAACTCTTTAACAAAGTCTTTCCCAAATCTACTCTTGTATAGGTTCAAGTTCTTTCTCCTTTGTAGTCTTAATAAAAGTAGTATCAGCTTTTAATTTATTTACAATAGCATCAGTAAATCTATTAGTAGTGTATTGTAAAGCTAAAATCTTTTCCAAATTATTATTAATCCTAGTTAATTCCACTAAAATTTTTTGAGCAGTTTGACCACCAATCATTTCCCACTCCCATTTAAAATTTCAATACCTCTAGGTTTAGCTGGATGTATTTTAATTAAATGATCTCTCTCTAATAACCGGAGCATTCGATGCACATTGCTATGAACACAGCCCATATGCTTTGCTATCTCTCTAACAGTAGGAGGTATTCTCTCCTTCTTATGATAAGATTTAATGTAATCAAATAACCTTAATTGTTTTTTAGTTACCATTAGATTTGCCATCTTTAACCTCCATTTCTTTAAATCTTTTTTTCTCTCTTGATATTCTTTGATCTAATTGTTCGTGAAGTCCAGGTAACTCTTTGGCTAATTGAGATTTTTTAGGAGCCTCAATTTCAACATAATCATTAAGTTCTTTTTTCTTCTCCTCATAATCTTTATTCTCATTATTAATTATTCCAACAATAGAGCTAATATAATTATTCTGATATTGTATCCATATCTTATCACTCTCTGCTTTAATTTTAGTAGCTTTATCGATTGCCTGTACCTGGTTCCTATCAACCTCTTCATCATCTCCTATCTCAAGAAGGAATAATTTTTGTAGAATATATTTAAAAGCATAAGATACAGCTTTACCAAAACCTTTATCTTGATTATCAATTCCTGTACCAGGATAATCTCCTACCTCTAAACTTTCTCCACTATCAACATCAATAATTTTAACACTCATAGTAACACTATGAATATTACCATCTCTATTACTACTTTTAACTGATGGAATAATTATTAATCCAACCTTATTAAATTGGTTTCTAATAGCATCAGTTACATCATTATGTGTTACTGATTTATAAGGCATATTAGATTTTTTCTTTTTAATATAACCAGCATTCTTCATAACTGTATGTATCTTCTGTCTAATGTTTTGTTTCGTCTGGATCTTCTGGGGGTTCGTCATCGTTATCTCCTATTTTATTAATGTGAAAAGTGAATATTTGGTTTTGTATTTTAAGGCCCTCGATTGCAGCCAGGGCCATAAGCTCAATGAGTTCTTCAACAAATTCAACTCCAATATCAACACCAAACTTTTCCAATATTCGTAGTCGAATGCGTTTAGCACTCTCTTGCCTAGCAAGTAAGTAAGCATTAATTTGAAAATGTTTTCTATCATCTTTGGACACTATGCTTTACCTGGAACCTCCTGTATTTAAGTGGAGGCCCATCAAGTTTTATTACTTTAGTTCTTGCTTTCTCCATTGTGGTATGTCTAATTTCCACATCATTACATTTAACAACCTCGTGTTCTCCCATTATTTCTTTCATTCTTTTTGATGAGAGATCTTTAATTTCTTGAGAGGCTTTAATTGCAACATTAGCAGAATGATAATCATCCACTAATTTCTGGAGCTCATTGTTACCATCCATACTAAAAGCATTCAACACTCCATTACCTTTAATTAATTTGGATGCCTCTTTGGTATTCTCTGGAGGATACCAATAGTCTTTACCATTCATAATGCCATCAACCCTAAACCAAAAATCTGTTGCAGCATCTATTAATAGCTGTTGTATCTTTTTATCTGGAAAATATACAAACCATTGTAGATCCCAGCCCTTAACCAATCTAACTAAAAGGGAAAAATTACTTGCAGTTGTCAGCAACTGTGATTGTTGTTGAAACTCCTGGTATAAGGGCACAGGATCTGTAGCAGCACCGGAGAAGTTTTTAATTTCAATATTACCTACTCCGGATAGTTTATGTTCCACATTATTGTGATCCAATAGACTTATTGTTTTGCTAAATTTTATTTTAGCATCTAATGAACTGCCGATCTTTCCTCCCTTAACTTTAAAAAAATATCCTTGATCCGGAACATCAATTTTAAATGTAGCTTGTTGTTCTTCACAGATTTCTTTTAAGTCGTGGGAGAAAAGATTAAGTATAGCTGGTTCTAAATATGTACCAGCCTTGACTTTAGGTAAGTTACTTATGTCATCAGTAACCTCCTCTCCTTTGAGCTCTTTGATGGCTCTTTCCAAAACTTCATTGGGAGTTTGGAAACTTGTATAACCTTCAACACCTCTGATTAAATTTACTATCTTACTAGATCCTAATTCATAATTTTTTAATGATGTATAAACTTTATTTACAGGCATTAAATTGCTCCAGGAAAATAGTAGTAGTAACACTTATCTGAAAGTGCACACAAAAATATTGTGAAGAAATAAATCATAGCAATACAAGCTAGAAAAACCAATCCTTCAAAAATAGATTTCAATATTTTCATTCAGACCTCTCTTTATTGGTGTCTAATTGTTTATCTTGTGGTTCTCTTTTAGACACATTTTGGTTATTATCTACAGGAACATTAGAAGAACATAGCTTTCCATCAATTACTGTTATTGGATAATCAAAAAAGTAATTAACAGGAACCTCTAATGCTAGTGAAAGTTGTTTAAGTCTAAAACCACTCACACCATTTACTCCCTTTTCGTACTTTTGAATTTGTTGAAAAGTTACGAAAAGTCGTTTAGCAAGTTTTGTTTGAGTTAATTTTTTGTTTAGTCTTTGCTTTAAAATTCTCCGACCAACTATTTTATTAAACTCACTTGCTTTTAGATCATTATGATCCATTACACACCTCCTTTTCTTTTTCTTGTATTAATTCTCCTTGATGATTTCCTTGTTTAATTTGTTCTGCAATATGTTCAAGGTCAGCATCATTAGGATCATAGTTTGGATAGTCGTTTATCTTTAAGCTCCACCAGGATCTTTTAACCATTACACACCTCCTCTTTCTATGATGTTTTTTACTGTTGTAGGATACCAAACTCCATCATTATAAGTTTTGATACCTCTATTATTTAAAGCAACAGAAATTTCCTGGAGTGTATTTAATCCAGCAGCTCTGATACTTTTAATAATTTCATTAATCTTAATTGCGAATTGATCTGCTTGTTGTTGCTTAACTTTGTTACCTTTAATACTTGCTTGTTTAAGATTTTTTGGATTGCCTAATTGCACTCCATTCTTTTTAGCAATAGCCAGGGCAGCTTTAGTATTTTTTCTTAATGTATCTAAATACTGTTCAGCTACAGCAGCAAGTAATTGAATAGTAAATTTGTTAGCATCTGGTATATCGCAACAAACAAAATCAATCTTACTGTTTTGTAATTTAGCAACAAAGTATAAGTTACGAGCAAGTCTATCTAATCTTGCTATAACTAATGTTGCATTTTCTTTTTTACATAATGCCAGGGCCTTTAACAGTTCCGGTCTATCACTTTTAGATCCACTTTCAGTTTCTTTAAAAGATGCAATCAATTCATTGTTACCAACATATCTTTCAACAACCTTCTCTTGATCCTGGATACCATAACCATCTTTGCCTTGGTCTTTAGTTGATACTCTATAGTAAGCTACATATTTCATAATTATATTTCCTATTAAGTTAGTGTTGGATTGTTATCAAAATGATCCAGAACAACATCGAATGTAAATTCTGGAGGAGTGTTTGGATTTTGAAATATCCAACCATCTTCAATCATTCTAATAATTACATCATCAGAATTAAAACCATTCCTGGAGATATATCTAAAAGTGGAAGTATCTGCTAACACACGCAGATCTCCCACCATTTTATCTGATGACTTTAGTTTATTTTTAGTTAGCCAAGTTCTAAAGTTCATCTTTTTTTTAATCCCTCTTCAGTAACTTTTTTTAACCTCTTCTCTTTTTCTTCAGTTGGTAACTGATCCCAATCTTCTGGAAATTGAATACCAGGAACCTTCTCAAAAAATCTCTTCTGGAATTTAACTTTCCCTTCTTTATCTTTTTGGTGATCAGATATAATGCCAAATAAAGCAGAAACAGTTGAAACTGTTTTTAAAATATCCGGCTGTTTTGATTGTTGGCCCTTAATATCCTCCAACTCTTTTTTGAATTGATCGTGAGGTAATCTGTCTTTCTTTGCTCCTCCATCAATCCAAGTTAAATGTCTGCCTGTAGTTACAGACCATCTGTTTTCAGAAACTTTAAGAACACCATTTGCTAAAAAAGCAACAGGAGTTACATAAGAATAATAAATTCTTACTCCTGGTTTTTCCTCGATGTAATATAAGTTTCTAGTTGAACGCAAGTAATGTTTATAAGCCATTTTTCCTCCCTTTGTTATTTCTTGTTGTTGGTCTTATATTGTTCATATTGATAGATATATATATTCAATATATATAAGTCAATACATTAAATTAAAAAAAAGGAAAAAAAATGCAACCTCAATTAACACCTATTTATCTGAAGATTTCCACTAAATTGAAGGGAAAGCTCCAAAAAGAGGCTAAAAAGCACCGAGTATCTATGGTTAAATTTATAACAGATGCTGTAGAATTGGTGCTAAATTCAAAACCTCACTATCAAATTAAAAAAGGAGATAACAATGTCAGATCCAATAGATCCAAAGCATTATAATCAATTAGCAATACAGCCAAGAGATTATATAACTAAAAACAACCTGGGCTACAATGAAGGCAACATTGTGAAGTACATATCCAGGTGGAGGCTCAAGGGAGGCTTAAACGATTTAAAAAAAGCTCAAAACTATATCAACTATCTAATCAAGTTGGTAGAAGAACATCAGAAGAAAACTCAAGCAGCTAAAGCCAGGCCCAAACCTAAACCAAAACCTAATTGGGATATTGATGGAATGCTTAAAGCTAAAATGCCGGAGGAGGATATAATAGAATTAGTGGGCCAGAAGTTCTGGGATGAATGGAATAAGAAAAAGAAAAAGAAACCAGGTAATGTAGTTGATTTTAAAAAGGATCCTAAAAAATGACATATGTAGATACTCGACCATACAAAGTAATGAAAGCTCCGGTAACTGAAAAAGAGAAGAAGGAAAGAGATCAAAAAACACTCCAGAATAAAGTATTTAATATGGAACATCTAATTGAAAAGCTCCAGGATGAATTGGAATTGTTACGATCCAAGCTCAAGTATAAGCCTAAATATAATAAGGAACCAAGGATATGGCTGCGAGATATATTGGAGGCTGTGTGTTTTAAGTACCAGATAACTCCAGATCAATTAACATCCGGAGGCAGAATTGCCGAGCTTGTAAGGCCCAGATCATTGTATATAAACTTATGCCTGGATCTAACTAAACATAGCAAGGCCCATATTGGAAGGAGCTGCGTACATAAGGATCACACAACAGTTTTATATCACGAGAAATTAAAAAATAAGAGATCTAAACATTGGTCTTTACAATCGGATTTGGGATTAGAGCTTTGGGCTGATTATGAGGAATTGAAAAGAAAACTGAATGAGAATGCCGGAAGAAAAACAGAAAAATAAAGTTCATTATGGTAAAGGTAAAACTCCAGGACATTTTTGTGTTTTGCCTCAACGAGCTGTAATAGATATTCGATTTAAAAAGCATCCAGCTATCTTCAGAGTTCTGGCTGCACTCGGTAATTATACATCCAGGCAAGGTGTTTGTTGGCCCAATCAAAGTACCATTGCTAGAGATTTACATATCACTCAATCCACTATAAGTAAGCACATTAAAAAACTAATTGAATGGGATTATATACGATACGCAAAGAAACATCCTGGGCTAAAGGGGAATAAGTATTTTATGGTATTTGATACAAAGGTGAGTGAAGAAGATGCGAGGGCTACAGCTACTGTTACTGATAGATCTTTTGAAGAGAAACCGAAGGTGGAGGTATATCCGAAGAGTAAAAAGGATGAGAAACCTATTAAAGGGGGGAAGAAAGAATATTCATCTAAAGGAATAACTGATAAGAAGAAATATGCACCCAATGCATATGTAGATATTCATTCAGAGCGACTACATAACAACATAGGTAACAGTACTAATATATACTTAAAGGCAGTAGAGATATTAAATCAGTTTATTAAATTAACCGAAGAAATATTCGGACAGCACAAACAATATGATATGAAACAAGTAAAAGTTGTAGAAGATTGGATCAACCAAGGTTTGCATCCTCCGACAGCTATTGCCAAGATCAAACAAATTATAGAATGGAGAAGAGATAACAATAAGGATGCACCAGCCACGATATACTTCTTTAAAGACGCAATAAACAAGGTAACTAGGCCCAGGAATAAGCAAGAAGAGGCCCAGGCTATGATTAAGAAGTTATCTAAAAAGTGGAAGATGAGATACTAATTTATAAATCCCAAAGGTTCGATTGCGTTTTATAACTGTGGCAACATTGCGAATAACCTTGATTTCTGAAAATTTGATACCCTTTGGGGGTAGGGTGCGTAAATATATATGGGGGGTATCTCACAATTTTTTTGCAATAAATTCTCAAATCGATTATAATATTGCTGCCTTAAATCTGAAACAAAAAAGGAGGAAATATGGCAAAAGGCCCAAATGCGAGTAACCGAAACTTTAAAGTCTTTAAGGATATTAATATTCCTCAAGGTGAATATCTCATAGAATTATGGGATGCGAAAGACTTTGATAAAGAAACCAAAGAGGCTAAAGAAGTTTCTGGAGCTCAAGATATAAAAATCTATAAGAGAGATGAAACCAAATCCTATAACAAAGGAGATGGAGTAGCTTTCTTTAGAGTGTTTAATAACGAACCAAAAAAGGATGACACAAGTGGGGATGGCGAAATCAAATTCTAAAAGAATTGTCAAACCACCATTAGATCGCTTTGGTGGTATTCGAGTAGTTCAACGAAGGATACAGAAATCCAAAATCATCGAGCACAATAAAGAGAATGTAGCTCAAGAGCTTATCGATATTGCCAAAGCGAATATTGACGACATTATGTCCTGGGATGAAGATGGCAAAGTAACTATTAAGGATCCTAAAGCTATTTCACCACAGGCAATCAAAGCTATAAAAAAAATTAAAGTTACACCAACAAAGATGGGCCCACAGCTCGAAGTGGAGCTCCACGATAAAGTTGGTGTTTTAAGAGTATTAGCGAAAGCTACAGGTTTATTAGATCCTCAAGAGGAATTAGATAAACCATCTGTAGTAGGAATTGTAATGAAGGGCCCAGAAGAGCCGGTCATTGTTAATGCAGAGGAAGTAAATGAAGAGAGCCATAACACACCAGGAGAGGGAGATAATCCAGGTGTCGATGTTAAAAAATCGAATTAGCGATAAAGAGGCTGCACGAATTGCTGGTAGGCCTTTAGCTGATTGGAAGAATTTAGCTCTTGGGAATAAAACTGAAGATGAGAGTAGGATAGAGAGCATTGTTGAAAGTTTTAAAAATTATAAAAGTTAGTGTGATTTGTTTGTTTGTACTCTGTGGATGTAGCAAGATAGAGTTTGATCCTAAAACAAGTTTGATCAAATACACATTCCAAGGTATAAAAAAACAATGAGTGATGCTATCACAAATCTTAATTTAGATTTTTCTTCCTCACCAACGATTTGGAATTTCTTAAATGATAAAAGTTTTGTTCGTGGAATAATGGGCCCTGTAGGCTCTGGTAAATCTTATGCTTGTGCTGCTGAAATAATGTTGAAGGCAGTTAAACAAAAGCAATCTCCTAGAGATGGAATTAAATATTCAAGATTTGTAGTTGTTAGAAACTCTTATCCAGAATTAAGAACAACCACGATTAAAACCTGGCAAGAATTATTCCCAGAAAATATATGGGGAGCTTTTAGATGGAGCCCTCCTTTAACACATCATATAAAATTACCGGCAAGAGATGGAGCTCCTGGAATAGATTGTGAAGTTATTTTTCTAGCTCTTGATCAGCCTAAAGATGTTAGAAAATTATTATCAATGGAATTAACCGGAGCCTGGGTGAATGAGGCTAGAGAGTTACCTAAAGCTGTTATTGATGGATTAACACACCGAGTAGGAAGATACCCAACATTATCCGATGGTGGAGCAAAACCTTGGAGAGGAATTATAATGGATACGAACCCAATGGATGATGACCATTGGTGGTATAGATTAGCAGAGAAAGAAAGAATGAAGGGTAAGTATGCTTGGAAATTTTTTAAACAACCTGGTGCTGTTGAAGAAGTATCTCCAGGTGAGCTGCCAGAAAATCCAGAGGCGAATGGTTATGTTTTAAGTTCTGCAAAATGGTGGAAGGTAAAAGAAGAAACAGAGAATAAAAAAAATTTACCAACAGGATACTATGAACAAACATTACTTGGAAAGAATTTAGATTGGATCAGATGTTATGCTCAAGCTAAATACACTTATGTTCAAGAAGGAAAACCGGTTATATCAGAATACGATGATAGTTTAATGGTGGAAGATTTTATTGAACCAGATATTCAATATCCTATTCAAGTCGGAGTGGACTTTGGTTTAACTCCAGCAGCAGTATTTGGACAAAAACATTCTAATGGTAGATGGGTAATCTTACACGAGCTAGTAACTTTTGATATGGGCCTGGAAAGATTTGGTCAAATGTTAAAAGGAGAATTAGAAACTCGATTTCCTAAATTCGATGTCTTTATCTGGGGTGATCCGGCTGGACAAAAGAGAGATGAAATTTTTGAAGTTACAGCATTCGATCATTTAAGAACCCTTGGACTTGTTGCTAGACCAACTGCTACAAATGATTTTAGAGTTAGAAGAGAGGCCGGTGCATCTCCAATGAATAGATTAATATTAGGTAAGCCAGGATTATTAATTGATAGAAAATGTCAGCGATTAAGAAAATCTTTAGCTGGTGGTTATCATTATAGAAGAGTTCAAATCTCTGGAGGAGAGAGATATAGAGATCAACCAAACAAAAATGATCACTCACACATTGGTGATGCTTTTATGTATTTAATGTTGGGTGGTGGTGAGCATAGAAGATTAACGAGAGGGAATGCTGCTAGTCGAATGAAACCTTCTGTAGCTCCTTTAGATTTTGATGTATTTTCTTGATGTTTTTACCTATTGACAATTATTGGATAATCCTTATATTAGACCAAAACAAGAACAATGAAATATATAAAGGAAATAAAATGATTGTTATTGAACCGATACACAAAAATGATGCTAACAAAATTGTTAAAAGTTGGCATAGACATAATAAGCCTGTACCTCAATCTCAAATAACTTTTTGTTTTGGTATATGGGGAGATGCTCCTGGTTATAAATTACTAGGAGTAGTAATAGTTGGTGAACCCTGTGGAAGGCCAAAAGGAAAAGATAGAAATTTAATTTTAGAAGTTAGAAGAGTTTGTTTCAGACCAGGTATAGATTTTAAAAAAATTAAAAGATGGTATCCAACAGAAGATAATCAACCATATCCAGATAGTCCAACTTTAAGAAATTTACCTATTGTAGTTAGACACAATGGTATTCCTATAGCTTATGATTTAACAACAGCTTATAAACTTCCAAGTAAAATTATGGATTATGTAATCTTTTTTACAAAAAGATATTTTACAAACATAAAAAAAATCTGGACTTATATTTTAAAAAAAGAAAATGGTAAGTATTTAGAAGAGGCTGGTTACATTTGTGATAAAGTTTTCAAAAGAAGAAATAGATGGAAAAGAAGATATACAAAATATGTCGAGTGAAAAAAAAATTATTTGGCTTGTAAAAGTTTGGGCTCCGGATTGTGTTTTAAAAAGACAATTCTTTATATCCTGTACCGATGAGAGAATGAGAAAGTTTAGAGTTCCTAAAGGATTGAGAGCCACTTATGAGAAAGCAAAAGTGTGAACCTATTAACAATAGAAAAGATATTTAAAGTTGATGGTGTGGATTATATGGTGTTACCTTTTAAATCTTATCTTATTAATTTAATGGATCTTGGAGAAGATGATAAGATACATCTTAAATTATTTCCAGGATGGCTAGAATTTTTAGATGCAGCTACTCAACAAGGTTATGGTTATGTTGTATTAGGAAAAGGTAAGCCTGTCTTATGTTTTGGTGTAGTTCCTCAATGGGAAGGTGTATCAGAGTTATGGTTAATACCAGATCAAACTCTTATTCGTAAGCATAGAATACAATTTCATAAAGGAGCTTTAGCTTTTATGGAGTTAGCAGCAAAAGAATTATCTTTACATAGATTACAAGTTACTGTCAGTTCACGAAATGTTCGTGCTGTCAAATGGATAAAAAGTCTATATTTTAAAGAAGAAGGTATTTTAAAAAATTATGGAATTGATAAATCTGATTATATTATGTTTGCGAGGTTATTTTAATGGGTAGTGTTTTTAAAGTTCCTAAATATACTCCACCTCCTCAAATTGAAACTTCCAATAAATTATTGGATGAGAGAGAGGCTAGAGCAGATGCTAAAGAGCAAAAAGAATTAAGAAAGATTGCATCTAAATCCAGAGCTCGTAGAGCTGGAGGAAGATTATTAGTTAATCAAGAAAGAGCTATTCCAATGTTAGGCACAGGTACGACACTAACAAGAGTAGATCCAATTAGAAATCCATACGATTTTGATAAGAGGTACACATAATGGGAGGATCACCAGCAAAAGTAGTTAAGAAAGTAATTAAAGCTCCGGTAAAAATTTTATCAAGCCCACTAGGTAAAAGACGACCAGAGGTTCAACAAAGACAAATTGGTAAAGCTGAAAGAGATGTCCAATACAAAACAGATCCTAAACAAAAAAAAGTTGCTAGAAAATTAAAACCAAGAACAGGCTCTCAAAAAATTGCTAGAAGTAGAAGAGGTGGTTTATTAGCTGGAGAATTTAGAAGAGAGTTAGGCTCTACTAGAAATCCAAGAAATACTTATCTTGGTAAAGAAAGTCAGTTGGCTTAATGGAACAAGAAGAATTTATAAGAAATCCTAGATTTATAAAATTAAATCAAGGTGAAAATGAAGAAGAATTAATTAGGGAGGAAAACGATGGAGATGATTAAAAAATACAAAGATAAGTTTATGATATGGCAATTACATAATAGAAGAGAAATAGTATGTATTGTTATTGGATTTATTATTGGTGCAATAGTATTTTAATAACCGATTATGGCAATGAGATTACAAGTACCAGAAGTCTTAAATAGACACAAACAGGCATTTGCCAAAAAAGAAAATTGGAGATCTGTTTATGAAGAGTGTTATCAATATGCTCTTCCTCAAAGAAATTTATACGATGGTTATTACGAAGGTAATGTTCCTGGACAAGCAAAGATGTCCAGAGTTTTTGACAGTACAGCTATTCATTCCACTCAAAGATTTGCTAACAGAATACAATCTGGACTTTTTCCTCCCTACAAAAAATGGTGCAGATTAGAACCTGGGAATGATATACCTAGAGAGAGATCTTTAGAAGTACAGACAGCATTAGATCTTTATTTAGATAAAATGTTTTCTGTGTTAAGACAATCCAATTTTGATTTAGCGATTGGAGAATTTCTATTAGATCTTTCTGTAGGTACTGCTGCAATGTTAATTCAGCCTGGAGATGATCTTAATCCTGTTACCTTTACTCCGGTTCCACAATATTTAATTGCTTTAGAAGAAGGGCCAAGTGGTACAGTTGATAATGTTTATAGAAAATTTAAAGTTAGAGGAGAGGCAATTAAAAGACAATTTCCAGATGCTACTCTTCCACAATCATTAGAATTAAAAATAAAAGAAAAACCTCAAGAGCTTATAGAATTATGTGAGGCAGTTATTATTGATCCTATTGTAAAAGATTATTGTTACCACATAGTACACGACAAATCTAAATCAGAATTAGTTTATAGAAGAATGGAACAAAGCCCTTGGGTGGTAAGTAGATATATGAAAGTACCAGGCGAGGTAATGGGAAGAGGCCCACTCACTACAGCCATTCCAGATATTAAAACATTAAATAAAACTTTAGAATTATTATTAAAGAACGCATCACTAGCAATTTCTGGAATTTATACTGCTGCCGATGATGGTGTTTTAAATCCTAATAATATTAAAATAACTCCAGGTGCTATTATTCCTGTTGCTCGTAATGGTGGGCCACAAGGAGCATCTTTATCTCCATTGCCTAGAGCTGGAGATTTTAATGTATCTCAAATTGTAATCAATGATTTAAGAATGAATATTAAAAAAACATTACTCGATGATACTCTTCCTCCAGATAATATGTCTGCAAGATCTGCAACAGAGATTGTAGAGAGAATGAAAGAGTTAGCACAAAATATGGGTGCAGCTTTTGGAAGATTAATAACAGAAACAATGGTTCCTATTATTAGAAGAGTTCTACATATAATGAATGAAAAAGGTTTAATTGAATTACCATTAAAGGTTAATGGATTAGAAGTAAAAGTAGTTCCTATTTCTCCATTGGCTAAAGCACAAAATTTAGAAGAAGTAAATGAAGTAATGCAGTTCTTCCAAATTGCTAATGCTTTAGGCCCAGGAGGTATGTCGGAAGTTAAACCAGATGCTATAGCTGCATTCGTTGCAGATAAATTAGGAGTACCTTCTGATTTAAGAACATCTGAAGAAGAAAAACAAATGATACAAAAACAAGCTATGGCAATGTCGCAACAAATGATGAGTGCACAGCCGAATGGACAAGCTGGTGAACCACAAGCAGCTCCTCAAGATCAAGCTCCTTCTCCTCAAGAACCAGCAAGTGCTGTTGAACAAGAGGCTATGGCATAATGGCTGAAGGAGATATTAACCTTCCTGGATGGGAAGGATTAGAAGTTTTAGGTAACAAACCTAAAGATAACCAAAGGGAAATAGATGTATCTATTGCAAGAACCTTTAATACCAAAGATGGTAAAAAGGTTTTGGAATATTTAATATCTAAAACAATCAAACAACCAACTTGGATACCTGGAAGTGAACCTTCTTTTGGATACGCAAGAGAGGGCCAAAATTCTGTGATCAGAGATATTCAAACACGCATAGAGAGGGCGAAGAACAATGGCTGAAGAAGAAAATAAAGTCGAAGAAAAAGTAGAAGAAAAACCAGAGGGTTTATTGGCTGATGTCAAACCAACTGAAGAGAAGGAAAAAGAACCAGAAGATATACCTCATAAGATTGAGGAACAAACGAATGTTTCTTCTGAAGAAAAGAAAGAAGAGGTTAAACTCGTTAAACCAGAATACCTAGAAGATAAATTTTGGGATCCTAAAACAGGTGTTAAAACAGAGGACTTAAATACTTCTTATAAAGAATTGCAGAAAGCATTTTCAATGGGTAAGCATAAAGCTCCTAAAGAATATGATATAACTGCATTAGAAGGAGTTGAGGAAGGTGATCAAATAGCCGATATGTTTATGGAATGGGCTAAAGAAAATAAACCTACTCAAGCTGGTTTTGATAAATTAGTTAATCAATTTAGAGAGATAACTTCTAAACAAAAAGATGCAGAGAGTATTAATATAGAACAAGAAAGAAAAGCTCTTGGGCCCAATGCTGATCAAATTATTCAAGGGATAACAACTTGGGGTAAAGGATTAGTATCTAAAGGAGTATGGGGTGAAAATGATTTTGAAGAGTTTAAAATCTTTGCTGCTACTGCTGATGGTATTAATGCTATAAATAAAGTTCGTAAGTATTATGGAGAGAATACCATACCAACAGCTCCTATTAATGCTGATGGAATGCCAAGTAAAGATGAGCTTTATGAAATGATTAAAGATCCTAAATATAAAACAGACGCATCATTTAGAAGAAAAGTAGAAGAACATTTTGCTAAAGCATTTCCTGGTACTGCTACAAGTACAGGGGAAATTTAATGAAAAAGAAATATAGTAGAGGGGTAGTCTGGCACATTTATCATACTATTCTTGCAATAGAATTAGGTATTGTAGCTTTAATTGAATTTATTGAATTAATGAATAATTTTTAATTTTACCCCTTTACATTTGCTTTAAAATTTAATATCAATCATAATTGAAGATAACCGAATTTTCTTTTGGCCTTCTGGCTGGTGGGTAAAGACACCATTTTTCAGCCTGGCTTTTCCAGACAACTGATGTTTTATTAATAATGTTTAATTAGAGGAGAAAACGATGGCACAATCGATAACAAATGCTTTTGTAACTCTTTTCGATGCAGAAGTTAAACAGGCTTTTCAAGCAGAAAGTGTCTTGAGAGGTTCTGTTAGATTAAGATCTGGTGTATCTGGAAATACTTATAAATTTCCAAAACTAGGTAAAGGATCTGCTACTGCTAGAATACCTCAAACTGATGTAACACCATTGAATGTAACTTACTCACAAGTTACAGCTACAATGTCTGATTACAATGCAGCAGAGTATTCTGACATATTTCATCAAGCTAAAGTTAATTTTGATGAAAGATCGGAATTAGTACAAGTAGTATCGAAAGCTATTGGCCGAAGATTAGACCAACTTATCATAGATGCTCTTGCTGGAGCCTCTTCACCAAACACAGTTGCAAATACAATAGTTACTTCTGGATCTGCTGCTGCATCAAACTTGAATGTTGGAAAGCTAATTGCTGCTAAAAAAGCAATGGATGCTAAAAATGTTCCACTAGATGACAGACATATCTTGATCCACGCAAATTCATTAGCTGGTTTATTAGCTGACGAAAGAGCAATAAGTGGCGACTATGCTGCAATTAAAGGACTTGTTTCTGGGGATATTAATACTTTCCTTGGTTTCAAATTCATAACTATTGGTGATAGAGATGAAGGTGGATTATCTATTGATGGTTCAAGCGACAGAAATGTTTATGCTTTCCACAGATCTGCTATTGGTATGGCCGAAAATATGGGCCAAAAAACAGAGATCAATTATGTTCCAGAGAAAACTTCTTTCTTGGTGAACAGTATGTTCTCTGCTGGATCAGTAGCAATCGATGACGAAGGTATAACTAAAATAACTTGTCGTGAATAATTTATAGGGGGATATTTATATGGCATACGCATCATCTGGATTGACACCTATAGGTGGTCAATCTAAAGCTGGTAACGCACCACAAATGTGGGCTTACAAATCTGCTGACGCAATCGCTACAGTAAATACTTCTGGATATTTTAATTCAGCTAGTGATTTACTTAAAGTTGGCGACTTGATGTATATCTATGACAGCAACACACCTACTGCTAGTTTGGTAATAGTTTTATCAAATGCATCTGGTGTTGTTGATGTATCAGATGGTACAGCAATTACAGTTGCAGACGCAGACTAATAGTAATAAGAAGGGGTAGGCCCAATAAAAGGGCCTATCCTTAAAAAGGAATATGAATTGAAAATATGGCAAGTGGCGACACAAATGTAACAGTATGTAATCAAGCTCTGAATTTATTAGGAGCTGATACGATTTCATCTTTTAGTGATACAACTAATGATGCTGCTGCTGTATGTAATAACATTTACGAAACAGTTAAAAGACAAACTCTATCAATGTATCAATGGAGCTTTGCATTTACAAAATTACAATTAACTAAATCTTCTACAGATCCTATAGGAGAATGGGATAATAGATTTGATTTACCTTCTACTGCTGTAGCTGGACAACCATTCCAGGTTTATAATACAGATAGTACATATGCTACACCAATTAATACTTATGAAATTTTCTATACTTCTTCTGGCCCAGCTATATTTACAAATGAAACAAAAATTTATATTGATTATATAACAAGTGCAGTAACAGAGGGATTAATGCCTTCTTATTTCGTACAGCTACTTGTTTATATGATGGCTTGGCATTTAGCCGAACCGGTAACAGATCAAATAAGCAAAGCAGATTATTGGAAGAATATAGCAATAGGCCCTGTTACTGAAAATGGAAGGGGTGGATATTTTAGACAGGCTTGTAGTGCAGATGCAAGAGGTAAGCCTCCATATCAAATTTTAGAATTTCCATTAACAGATGTTAGATAATGAGCAGAGTAGTAGGAATACAATCCAATTTCACAACAGGAGAAGTTGATCCATTACTTCACTCTCGTATTGACATTGAACAATATTATAATTCATTAGCTCAAGCTAGAAATGTTTTAATCCAGCCTCAAGGTGGAGTAACTCGTAGGCCAGGATTACAGTATGTTGGAGAGATACCCTCTGCTGCTACTCCTCAAAATGGATGTCGATTAGTTCCTTTTGAATATTCAACAACACAAAGTTATATGCTGTTATTTACAAATAACAGAATGTATATTTATAAAGATAAAGTTCTTCAAACAAATATTAATGGAACAGGCAATAATTATTTAACTACAACGATTGCTACAGCAAATATTCCAACAATGGATTATACACAATCTGCTGATACTTTAATTGTAGTTCAAGAAGATATGGCTCCTAAAAAAATAGTAAGAGGAGCTAATCATACATCTTGGACAATTTCTAATATTACTTATGACTTTATACCAAAGTATGCTTTTAGTTTATCAACTTCAAATCCAGCTCAAACATTAACTCCAAGTGCTGTTGATGGTAATATTACATTAACTGCTGGTGGATCTGTTTTTGCTGCTAGTAATGTAGGAGATTATGTTGAGGCTAATGATGGAATTGGTAGAGCAAGAATTACAGGATATACTTCTGGAACAGAAGTTGAGGCAATAGTTGAAATTCCTTTTTTTAATACAGGTGCAATCGCATCTGGTTCTTGGTTTTTAGAAGTAGATTATGTAGATACCTGGAGTGGTACTTATGGTTATCCAAGATCTGTAACTTTCCACGAAGGAAGATTATGGTTCGGTGGTTCTAAATCAAGACCAAATACTTTATGGGGTTCTCGTGTTGGAGATTATTTTGATTTTAATCCTGGAGAAGGATTAGATGATGATAGTATAGAAGTAACACTAGCAACAGATAGTGTTAATGCAATTACCGGTATGTTTTCTGGTAGAGATTTACAAGTGTTCACCAAAGGTGGTGAATTTTTCTTACCCCAATCTGATTTAGATCCAATCACACCATCCAATGTTGTAGTACAAACTGCAACTCGAAGAGGATCTAAAGAAGGTATCAAGCCGGTGGGAGCAGAGAGTGGTACTCTTTTTATCCAAAGATCCGGAAAATCATTGAGAGAATTTTTATTTAGTGATGTAGAGCTCTCGTACATTTCTAACAATATTTCTCTATTGAGCTCTCACCTACTTGTTACTCCTAGTGATATGGCTTTAAGAAAAGCTACATCAACTGATGATGGTGATTTATTATTAATAGTTAATTCATACGATGGATCTCTTGCTACTTATTCTATTTTAAAAGGACAAAATGTAATAGCTCCTTCACTTTGCACAACCGATGGATCCTTTATGAATGTAGCTGTTGATGTTGATGTAATTTATTTTGTAGTTAAAAGAACAGTTAATAGTGCAACAAAATATTATATAGAATGTTTTAATGATGATTACACTACAGATGCTGCTGTTCAATATACTTCAACAGCCGGTAATCTTCCTGGATCAACATCTGTATCTGGGCTTGGACATTTAGAAGGTAAGACAGTTAAAATTGCTGCTGATGATGCAATGCAAAATGATAAGACAGTTTCTTCTGGAGCAATTACAACTGATAGCACAGCAAGTGTTTTTATGGAAATAGGATTAGATTATACTCCAATCATTAAGACAATGCCTGTCGAATTAAAATTACCAAGTGGTAATGTTGTAGCTCAAAAGAAAAGAATAGTAGAAACAACAGCTCAATTATATTTATCGCAAAATATGACAATCAATGGTAGTGATATGCCATTTACTGCTGCAACTTTTTTTACAGGAAAGAGGAGAAGAAAACCTATGTTAGGATTTGATCGAATGGGCCAGATAACAGTTTCCCAATCTGCTCCATTATTTTTTACATTATTGGGATTAGAATATAAGGTGAGTGTAGGACAATGAGTTGGTGGACAGTAATAGCAGTAGCATCAAGTGCAATGAAGGCTTATGGCACATATATGCAAGGTATGGCAACCAAAGCCTACTATGATGCTAAAGCAGATATTTCATTATTACAATACAAAGAAAAAAGAATTGAGGCTAAAGAAAAAGGAGTTGAGGCTTTAAAATTAACTAACGAAACTCTATCAGCTATTATTGCTAAAGGAGGTGCTGGAGGTATGCTAACTAACGAAGGATCTGTAATGATTAATCAATTAGTAACATTAAGATCTGGTGCAGAAGATTATGGTTTATCTGGTATCAACCAGGAGCTCATACAAAATTTAGGTATTATAGAATTTACCAATCTCAAAACTGCTGGTTCACACGCAAAACAATTTGGAATTATGAATGCTATATTTGGTTTAGGTACAGATATAGGATCAATGGGAATGACCGGAGTTTTTGATAAGAAACCTACAACAACTACAACAACAAAATCATTAACAACAGAACAACATAAGGCTTTAAGAAAATAATGGCAAAAGAAAGAAAAGTATATAGAGGTGGATTAGTAGAAGGAGTATCAGTTCCAGATGTTAATACACCACAATGGCAAGTCCAGGCATCTGGATGGCAAAGTCTTAACCAAAGACTAGATGCTATTAATACATTTGCTTTAGATGGTTTAAATGTTGAGATGGAAGAAAAGGGTAAAAAGTTTGCTGCTGAAAATGCTATCTCTTTAGAACAATTCTTAACTGCAAATCCTACTGATAGAGAAAATTTAGTAGGTGGAAATAAAACAACTACATTTGGAAAAGCTATTAGAGCTACTCATATCAATATGTTGGCTGGAGATATGGCTATTCAAGCTCAATCAGATTTTATGAATTTAAAAATAGAGGCTCATCTTTTAAAAACTAAAGGTACTCCAATGTCATTAGATATGTTTAAACAAAGATTGGATGCTATTGTCGATGGATACTCTGATGCTTTATTACCTTTAGATGCAGAGGCAGCAATAGCAGCTAATGCAAAACTAGCCACTACTGCTAACTCTTATTATAGTTCTTATTCAGATGGTTTAATTAAAGATCACACAAAGAAAAAGAATGCTGTTACTGTTTCTTATGGTAACGATCAAATTGAAAGAATATCAGATATTGTTGGTTTAGGTACAGAGATTGAAATTGTTGTTGGAGATAAAACAGTTAAAATTCCTTTAGATCAATATCTACAAGCAGAAAAAGTTAGAATAAGACAAGAGATGATTGATGCTGGTGCATCTGCTCAACAAATAACTACTTGGGAAAATAATTGGGATGCAGAAGTTCTACAACAAAAAAAGAATTGGTTATTCTCACAATATGTAGATACAGAAGATAATTATAATGCTGGTGTTGCTCATCAAAATTTAATCTGGGAAGAAGTTAGAAAAGGAACATTTAGAATTATTCCTAAAAAAGAGGATTATCCAGATGGAGCTGATCTTGAAACTAAAGCTGAAATAGATAAGAAAAATGCTCTTGCTGTTAAAAAAGCAGATGCTTTATCTGCGAAGTACCAAGCTATGTATGAAAGTTTAGATGAAGATGAACAAAGAGAATTTAGAGAAAAAGTAAAAGCCTGGGCTGATAAAGCTATCGAGATAGAAGAAGATAAAGAAAAATCTCTTACAATAGATAAAAAATCAACCATTGAAGATTTAGAAGTTAAATACACTAAAGCTCTGATTGCTAATGATTATTTAGCTGCTGAAAAAATTGTAGCTGAAATGGAAGATATAGATAAACCAACATACATTGAATATGCTGGTATGTTAAAAGAAGATAAAAAAACAGGAGAGTTTAATGATGCAGAAGTTGAGGCTCAATTATATGAAGATCTTTATTTTGGTAATTTAACAAAATGGAAAATTAAAAATGATTATGATGTAGGTTTAATTAATCAAGATACAAGAAATGATTTATTAAACAAACTTAATCTTTCTAAAAAAGATGGATTTACTAAAGCTAAAGAATATATCAGAATACAAGTAGGTTATGCTGATCAAGGTTTATTTAATAATGAAGGAAAACAAGCTCAAGCCTTTAAACAATATACAGAAAAAGTTGGAGAGTTAATGGATTGGATGAATGCTAATCCTAATGCAACTGCAACTGATATTAATAATCAAGCTATAAGACTTGTTGAAGGAGTTAATCAAGAAAAAGATCACGCAGCATCTATATTAAATATGGAAAATAAAATACTTAATCAAGAGGCTGTAGTAGCTGGTTCAGTTGTTAAAGGACATTATTTAAGTGGTAAAAAATTTAAAAGTTATTTTAAAGGGGAATGGAATACAAATGAAAGTTGGTATAGTGATTATACCGGTAACAATTTTCAAGAAGTTTTTTTAGGTAGTTCAGAAAAAGTTGATTTATTAATTTCTGAATTAGAAGAGATGAGAGATTTAATTAATAAAGGTGGTACATACGAAGTAGATAAGAATAAATATTGGCCAGGAACATCTACAGAAGAAATAACTTTACCAGCCGGTGTAACAGCAAATGATGTTACTAATATGATTTCAGACTTAAAAGTATTAAAAGGATTTTATGACAAGTAGTACAGTTGATGAAAAAATAATAAGAGAGATAACAACTTTCGATGAAAAAGAATTTTTATTGAATAAGTCAAAAGTTGATTTTAGTCTTGATGATGATGCTTATGATAAGAGATGGAACAATACTTATGAATATAGAAATAGTGATAAAGAATTTGTTTTAACTGATAATGGCTATGAATTAAAAAACCCTTCAAAGGCTTGGTATTATATTAAAGATACCGGTAAAGGTTTTTTAAGAGGTGGTGTTAAATTAACAGAGGGTGTTGGATCTTTAGCTTTAGCCACTTTAGAAAAAATGAATATAGTTAGTGAAGGATCAGTTGAAAACTTTGCTAACTTTTACCAAGAAAATATTTATGAAAAAATTGGAGATACAGAAACTATGGCCGGAGGTTTTGCTGAAGGCATAGGTCAATTTATTATTCCTGGTATTGGTGCTTATGGAATGTTTGCTAAAATATTTAGAGCTAAAGGAGTATGGCCATTTCTTCAAAGAGCATTATCAGCAGAGGCAGTAACAGTTGGAGTAGCTCAAGTTCCTGGGGATCCTAACTTTGCAGCTTTTATATCTCAAATGTTAGGTGTTGATAATACTAAAGCAGATAACATAGCAAAAGAATTTTGGAATTATATAGTAACACCAGATGTTGAATATGGAGAGAGCTATAATGCCGATGATGTTTTTTCTTCAAAACTAAAAGCTATTATTGGTGATGCTCCATTGGGCCCTGTGGGAGAAGGATTGGTTCCTTTATTTAAAATGTTTGCTAAAGGAGTAAGAAAGTTAAGAGGTAATAAAGAAGTTATAGAAGAGATAGACAAGAATATTGTTAAAGCTAGTGATAAAGAAGTATTCACTAAAGAGTTTGAAGAGTTTAAAACAAAAGCAACTTCTTCTACTAAACTTATGGATGCTATTAAAACTTTAAAAAATGAAGATGGTTTTAGTATTACTATTGATGGTAAGGCTCCAGCAGATTTAGGATATGATAAAGGTTATATGGTAGCTCCACTTAAAATAACTGAAATAAAATTAGGAGATACATTTACAGATGATGATATGTTAAAAATTTTAGAAAATGTTTATGCTCTTGAGAAATCTTTAAAAGGTGAATATGGTGAGGTTTATGTGGGTGCTTGGAGAAATGCAGATGGAACCTATGTTTTTGATGCGTCAGTAAGGATTGACAATCTTGATCAAGCCCTTTATATTGCTAAATCTGGTAATCAAGATGCAATTTTTGATTTATCAAAATTTGACACTATAGATACAGGTACAGGATATGAGCAACTTAAAACAGATAAACTTTTTTCAGATGACAAAGCAATCCAGCAAGTCGGAAAGACTAGCGAAATTGAAAGAGAGTTTATTGGCACTAGGTCTAAAATACAAACCGAAGGAGCCATCTAATGTCAAAAAACAACCAGATCAAAAACAATCAAAAACTCAAATCACTTAAAATTCAAAATACAGATACAGAGTTATCTGAAAGAATTGATGGAGTAACATCTCAAGTTTTTCCAGATAGTGATATAATTAAAAAGACAGATGTTTCAAACATTGAGGCCGAGAATGCTAAAGAGGTTATCGATGTTAATGAAAACTTAAATAATGAAGAGCCTGTTCAAGTGGCTAGTATGTTTAAGTTTAAATGGCCTAAAAAGAATAAACCTAAAGATGATGACACAATTACAGGCTTACAAGAAAAACAAGAAGATATACTTAAAACTAAAGTAGAAGAAGGAAAGTTATTTACAAAAGAAGGTAATCAATATGTTTTTAGTGAGTTAGATGAAACACAAATTTTATCATTAGAAAAAACAATAGGAGAGCTTACAGGTGAAGTTTCAAAAATTGATACTGCTAAATTATTTAAAAACAAAACATTCAATGTAAATGATTTTGGTAATACTGTTTATAAAGCATTTAAAAATGAAATAGATAAATTTAAGAATGGGCCTGTAACTGTTGAAGAAGTTTTAAATATGGCATCTAAATATGGATTGAATGAAGTTTATACTCATATCTTAAAAGCACCAAAGGGAACAGTTCTTCCTAAAGAAATCATCGCAGCCGGTTTAATTCAGACTAGAGTATTGGGATTACATTTAGATACCTTAATGAGAAAGATTGCTCAAGGTACTGCATCAGAGGCAGATATGATAGCCACACAACAAACTTTTAAATTATATGCTGCTTTAATGGGTAAAGTAAATGCAGCTATGTCCGAGTGGGGAACAACCGGAGCTATCTTTAGACATATTGATTTAGAAAAAGTACCTATGCAAGATCTGGATATTATGATGGCTAAACTTACCGATGGTATGACACCAGAGAATTGGAAACATTTTGCTAGTCATTTCTTACAATTAGATCTTCATCAAAAAAGTGTTTTCATAAAAGAAACTTGGGGTAAAAAATTAGGAGATGTTTGGGCTGAAGTTTGGGTTAATACAAGATTGATGAGCCCAATAACACACACAGTTAATATTGTAGGTAACACAACTTTTAATGCTTTAAGAATTGTTGAATATGGAATTGCTGCTGGAATTAATAAAGTTCCAGGTTTAAGTCATAGGGATGGAGTAATGTTTAGTGAAGTCTGGGCTATGATGGCCTCTATGAATAAAGGAACAAAACTAGCTTTGGGTAATGGATGGAAAGTTATGAAAAATGGAAATCCTATTACTTCTAAAACTACTAAAATGGATTTAAGAAAAAATAAATCTCTTACTGCTGAAAATCTTTTACCAGAAAAATATATGAATAGTTGGCTAGGTATGGGTATAGATGGAATAGGTACTATGTTTAGATTACCTGGTAGATTTCTTTTAGCAGAAGATGAGGCTATGAAAGGAATTATCTTTCATATGGAATTAGATAGATTAGCAACTAAAAGATATAACATTGCTATAGCTGATGGAGTTGAACCAGAGGAGGCAATGAAATTATATAAAGCTACTCTTGCTAATCCAGACAGTAAAATAGTTAAAGAAATTAAAGAGGCAATGTTAGAAGGAACATTCCAAAAGAAACTTCCTCCTGGTATTTTTTCTGATGCTCAAAGATTTTTAAACATTCCAGCAATGAAAATGTTTGTGCCATTCTACAAAACAATAATGAATATCTTTTTTGAAAGTTCATCAAGAAATCCAGCTTTAGCTTTCTTTATGCCTTCAGTTAGAAAAGCTCTATCTGGAGCTGATGGGCCACAAGCTAGACAATTAGCTTTAGCAAAACTTGCATCTGGTACAGCTCTATTAACTACTTTTGGTTCTATGGCTTATGGATCTACACCTGGACAAGATATAATGATTACAGGAATGGCTCCTTTAAATAAAGCTGAACGAGAGGCTTTTTATAGAAAAGGATTTTTACCTTATTCTATTTGCGTATTAGATAAAACAACAGGAATGTACACAAGTACATCTTATGCAAGATTTGATCCTGTGTCATCTTTATTAGCAATCTCTGCTGATACAATGTATTACTTGTCAAGACCAGATCAATTTGCAGATAATACTTTTTCTGAAAATGCTGTTAATGTGGCTACTGCTGCAATGGCTGCAATCTTTCCTTATATTAGCTCTCAACCTTTTGCGACAGGATTATCAGAGTTAGGAGTAATCTTTCAACCTGGATATGGTAGCGATGATGGAATGAATAATCGAGCTGTTAATATGTTAATCAGAAAGATAACAGAAAGTACAATCGGTGTTGGAGTAAATCCTACAGGAACATTTGGTGCATACTTACAAAGATTACAAGATCCAAAATTATATGAAACAATGATTACTTCAGCACAAGCTGAAGATGGAATATGGTTTGGATGGGGATCAAGAGAAAATAATGATGGTGATATTCCAGGATGGATTAAGGCTTTCTATAAAGAAATAAATAAAGCAAGATTAAATAGTCCATTCTTTAATCACGATCTTCCACCAAGATTAAATCTATGGGGGCAAGAAATGGAAGGCCCAGAGCAAAATGTATTTTCTCCAATAAGAGTGTTACACGAAAGAGATAATATAGTTGATGATTGGTTAGTTCAAAATAATTTTGGATTGTCTATGCCGAAAGCATCTATAGGAACGATTGATTTAACTGCTGAAGAATACAATCAATATATTACATTTATTAATATGAGAGATCCAGATACAGGATTAGATATGTTGGGAGAAATGAGAAAGATAATATTAGATCCAGAATTTAAAGCTCATTCTAAAAAAGGGGAACAACTTGATGCCTTAAAAAGAGTATTAGCAGTAAGAAAAACAAATGCAGCAAAAATGATGAAAGCAAAATACAAACATTTAGCAGCAGCTATTAAAGCTCTTGATGAGAGAATAGCACTAACAGGTAAGAAATAATGGTTTATTTTTGTTCTACTATACAAAAAGGCAACAGGGAGATAAATATATAATATGGCAACTTTTAATATTAATGAAACAGCTAGAAGGGTACAGTACACATCAAGTGGACAATCTTCTCATACTTTTAACTTTCAAGTTAATGCTGCATCTGAAATATTAGTTTATCAAAATGATACTGCTTTATCTGAAGGAACGCAATACAATACAACTCTTAATGCAGATGGAACAGGTACAATTACCTGGATAAATAATTCTGGATCTGGAGGAACAAATTATACTCCTTCATCTGGAGATATAATTACTATTATAGGTGATTTACCTTTATCAAGAACAACTGTATTTCAAGTAGGACAAGCAAATAATCCAACAACTTTAGAAACAGAATTTGATAATATTTTAATTAGACAACAACAATTAAAAGAGATGATGGACAGATCCATTCAATTAAAACCATCTACTCCTAGAACAGTTACAGGATCTGGAACGAGTGGGCCCATCTATCTTCCTTATGATGCAACAGTTGCAAATAATAAAAATAAATTACTTGCTTTTGATAATGCTGGAACATCTATTGTGGGAACATCAGAGATAGGATCCTTCAAAGGTAATTGGGCTGCTAGTACATCTTATTCACAAAGAGATATTATTAAAGATACAAGTAATGGAAATATTTATATCTGTAACACAGATCATAGCTCTTCTGGAGCTCAACCGATTTCTTCAAATACAGATAATGGAAAATGGGATTTATTAGTAGATGCTGCATCAGCTACAACATCACAAAATGCAGCAGCCTCTTCAGCAACAGCAGCAGCTAACTCGGCTACAGCATCTGCAAATTCAGCAACAAGCTCTGCAAATAGTGCAACAGCATCTGCGTCATCAGCAACAACTTCAGCATCAGAGGCTACAGCAGCAGCAAATTCTGCCACAGCAGCAGCAGCATCAGCTACTAATGCAGCAGCTCAATTAGATACTTTCCAGGATCAATATCTTGGAGTTCAATCTAGCGATCCCTCTACTGATTTAGATGGTGATGCTTTGACTTCTGGTGATTGCTACTATAATAGCTCAACAAATAGTTTTAAAGTTTATGATGGATCACAATGGAGAATAGCAACAATAGATACTTCTAGTTTTGCAACGACAGGATTAAGCATTGCAATGAGTGTCGCATTATAATGGAAAGGAGATAAAATAAATTATGGCACAAAATTTTAGAAACCAATTAACACATACAGCTATAGGTACTTCCTATACAGATATTTTAACACAAGTAAATTCATATGATACTGTAGTAGGAATTAGATTAATTAATGTTACAGGATCAGCTATCAATGTTCATTGTGCAATAGAGAATAGTTCTAATACAACTGAATTAATATCTAGTGCACCGATCCCAGCCGGTTCGAGTTTGGAATTAATTGATGGGGGAGCAAAGATAATTTTAAAATCTGGTGATAAAATAAAAGCAAAATCTGATACAGCTAGTTCATTAAAAGCTGTTGTTAGTTATATAGACGCAATAAGTACATAGGATAAAAAATGGGATATATAGGAAATTCAGTTTTTACAGGAGTAATAACAGATAGTTCTAGTATTGATGCTGGTGTTATAGAATTATCAGATATTTCACAAACAGCACAAGACAGTTTAGGTAATACTGATCTTTATGGTTTTGTAAAAACAAATGGAACAGGTACACAAAAAGAAGATTTAATTTTGCATTATACTAATGGTGCAGATAATTTAGATGTTGCAACAAATAATACAACACAAGACGATTTATATGATGAAAGTTTTTTTAGTAAGAAAGGATTATCCTTTTCTGTAAATGCAGATGGGGAATTAATAGTAACAGTATAATGCCATTAACAAGATTAGGTTCAAATGCCGGTGTATTAGGTGGAGAAGTTTCTGATACAGATAATGCATATAAAAATTATGATACTGTATCTGCTAATACAACTATAACTTTTGAAGCAAATAAAAACTATTTTTTAAAAGGGCCAATAAGTGTTGCAAGTGGTATTACTTGGACATTAAGTGGTTCTGGTACATTGGAGATAATATAATATGCCCTATATTGGTAGAAATTTACAAACAGGTGAATATAAGATTATAACTTTATCAGAAAGTTTTGATGGCAGTAGAGTAGATTTTACTATGTCAGAAAGTGTACCTTCTGAAAGAGTTTTAATGGTTATATTATCGGGGGTTCTTCAGCATTGGACAGATGCTTTTACTGTAAATGGTACTACTCTTACATTTAGTTCAGCACCACAGACAGGTGAAAGTATTAAGATATTAAAACTAGGTGATACACTTAACATTGCTACTCCATCTCAAGGTACAGTTGGTGTGGCCCAATTATCTACATCCGGTATTGCTGCTGGAAAAGTATTTAAAGTTAATGATGCTGGAAATGCCTGGGAGCTTGGCAATGCTAGTAGTGCAGAGATTTATGGATTTGTTAAAAATGGAAATAACTTAAATGTTACTACTACTAATGGAGGACAAGACAATATAACTAATGCTGTCTATGCTGCCTTTGATGATAAGATTTTTGCAGCCTCTGGATTTACTTGGAGTGTAAATGCTAGTGGAAATTTAATAGCAACAGTTTGATGTTCTTGAATTGTATATGAATAAATAATAAAGAAAAAGGATTATAATATAAAACTATGTCAAAGATCAAAGTTAATGAAATAGAGAAAGCATCTGGTAGTGGAATTACAGTACCTACAGGTACATCATTTACTATTACAGATGGATTAGCAATAAGTTCTGTACCTACTATAACACAAGCAAAAATAGATAATGAAGCTATTAACGAAGCAAAATTACAAGTAAGTAATGCTCCAACAAATGGGTATTTTTTATCAGCACAATCTGGTAACACAGGGGGTTTAACTTGGGCAGAAGTTGGTGGCGGTGGAAAAATATTACAAGTAGTACAAGCAGTAAAATCTGATACAGCTTCTTGGACAGCAAACGCTACAACAAGAGTAGCTACAGGTTTAAGTGCAAGTATAACTCCATCTGCAACAGGAAGTAAAGTCTTAATCCAATATTTAATTAATATTGGTTATCCGTCTAATGCTAGTCAATGGTTTTTACACCTTTTTAGAGATAGTACAGAAATAAATCAAGGTGATGCTTCATCTAGTAGAAAAAGAGCTCATTATAGTTGGGGTGGTTCTTATCAAGGTAATTTAGAAGACTATATGTCAAACTCAATGTCAGGTATGTTTCTTGACAGTCCGTCAACGACATCATCAACTACTTATTCTATCAAACACACAGACGCAACAACATCTGGAACATTTTATATTAATCGTTCAACAAGAGATAATGATGCCGCTGGATATGATCCAAGATTTGTCAGTAATATAATTTTAATGGAGGTAGGTGCATAATGAAACACGAAGCAATTTATAAACTTTATCCTTCAGTTAAAAGAATTGAAGAAGATGAAAATGGAGTATTAACAATTTTAGATGAAAATAATGAAGTAGTTAGTATTGATGAAGTTGCTGTTGAAACAGAAGCAACATCTTTAGAAGCTGAATATCAAGCTAAAGTACAAGCTAATAAAGATTTAAAAGCTAGTGCAAGACAAAAATTAATGAATGGAGAACCTTTAACAGAAGACGAGGCTAAAACAATAGTATTATAGGATAATTATGGCAACAATAGATCTTGGCAAAATTAAATTAGTATGGAGAGGTACTTATTCTGGTGGTACAGCTTATACTGTTGATGATGTAGTCCAACATACAGATAGTGGATTAACATCTTCATTCATTTGCACCACAGCCTCAACAGGAAATGCTCCATCAACAGGTGGATCAGTTCATAGCTCTTGGGCTTATTTAGCAAAAGGTGGTACTGCTGGAACAGATGTCGGTACAACAATTACTACACAAGGCGACATCTTATATAGAGATGGAAGTGGATTACAAAGACTAGCAAAAGGTACTGCTGGACAAGCATTAAAAATGAACACAGCAGCTAATGCTCCTGAATGGGGAACAATATCTTCTGATTGGGTAAAACTTGCAAGAACAGATGTAACAGCAGTATCAGAAATAGCTTTTCAAGATGTATTTACTGCTGATTATGACATTTATAAAGTATATATAAATAATGTTACTCATATTACAGGGAATTATAATTTGCATTTTAGATTTTTAACTTCTGGCTCAACAGAAGATAGTTCCTCTAATTATAATTTTCACGGTGTTCAATCAACAAGAAAAGATAGTGATAATACTAGAGCTAATAATGTAGATGCTTCAACAGGTGCATCAACTTATAGACTTACGGTTTGGGGTGCTCAAGGTTATAACGATAGCCAATCTGGTATGAGTAATTGGGATATAACATTGTATGATCCAAGAAGAAATCACAAACATTCATCAGCTAAAGGTGGTAATATGATTTCTAATTTTTCTTATTGGTATCACAACACTTACCAAGTAACAGGTCAAATTAATTATTGGAATAATGACACATCAAATGTTTATCAAGGATTTAAAATATATCCAGATACAGGTGGTTCTGGTGGTTTTCAAGCTAATGGAACAATATCAGTATATGGAATTAAAGCATAAGGAGTAAATATGAAAAGATTAGTAGTTAAATTAGGAGATGTTCAAGGTACAGAAATTGAAGTAAATGACAATGAAAATGCACCTTTAACAGAAAAAGAGATTAGTGATATTGCTAATCAAATTACTCCAGAAGAACATACAGCTTTAAAAGCTAGTGCTAAACAAAAACTTATAAATGGAGAACCATTGACCGAAGAGGAGGCAGACACTATAGTCTTATAATATTATGGCAACAGTAAATCTCGGAAGAATTAAACCTGTATTTCGTGGAGCATATAGTGGATCAACTGCTTATGTTGTTGATGATATTGTAACTCACGGAAACGAAAGTTTTATTTGTATTCAAGCACACGGAGCTGGTACACAAGCAACATCTCAAACTGCTTATTGGACTAAACTTGCTGCTAAAGGTGCTGATGGTACTGATGTTGGAACAACATTAACTACACAAGGCGATATACTTTACAGAGATGGAAGTGGATTACAAAGATTAGCTAAAGGAACAGCATCGCAAGAATTAAGAATGAATAGTGGTGCAACAGCTCCTGAATGGTACACACCAGCAGTAGCAACTTCTGATTTTGTAAAAATAATAGACCAAGATATTTCATCAACAGTAACGAGTATAAATGTTACAAGTTGGATAGATAATAGTACATATCAAAGTTATTTAATTAAATTTCACAGAATAACAATGTCAGGTGCTAATGATAAATGGAAATTCTCATTTATCAATGATAGTGGTACGGCTCTTAATACAGGAAGTGATTATTCGTGGGTAGTACACCACATTTATATGCAGTCAGATAATAGTGCTGGAAATAATCTACACGAATCATCTGGTACTTCTGGTTGGCAATTTGGAAGTAATGATATTGGAACATCATATCATAATAACTGCGAAATTATGGTTTCTGCTTTAGACTTAAATACTGCAGCAAATACTTCTGTTATGGTTAGACAAGTAAGAAGAGAGCAAGGTGGACAACAGGATTATTACACAGGTTTTGGTTGGTTTAAAAATAGTACAGCTTTTACTAATTCAAGTGCTGGATTTAGACTTGATAGACAAGGTAGTGGCTCGTTTAGCGGAGGTAACATTTCAGTTTATGGAATAAAATAAGGATAATAAATTATGAAAAAACTAAATATAATACCAAGTGGTTCTGAAGTAGTTGATATGACTGCTGAAGAAATTACAGCAGATGAAAATAGAGTTGCTGCTGCTGCTGTTGAAGCACAAGAAGAAGAAACAGCAAAACAAGCAAAAATAGATTTAAAAGCTAGTGCTAAAGCAAAGTTAATTGCTGGTGAACCTCTTACAGAAGAAGAGGCAGATACAATAGTATTATAATTACTAAAAATCCAAATGGTCTAGTAGTGTTCATCTACATAAGATCATCCATATAAATTATTATAGAGCCTATGAAATTTCTACTCGTAGGTACATTATGTTTATTATCAGATCTTGCTGATCCAACTTCAGTTCAATGTAAATTTATTATTAATGAACAGCCTTATACAAGTGCAGACGAGTGTATTACAGAGAGCCACATAATAGTAGATATATTAAAACCAGAGCTCCAGGATAAGAATGGTTCAGTTAAATTTTCTTGTTATCCTTATGAGCCAATAACATTAAAAGGACATAAAGTATGATTGCCGGAATAACAAAACTGTTACCATTATTAAATAAAGCTATTGATCTTGTTCCAGATAAAAACAAGATAACAGAGCAGAAAGCTAATCTTGAAAAAGAATTATTAAAAGCATTAGTAGATGTAGATAAAGAACAAGCTAAAATAAATAGAGCAGATGCTCAAGCAACAGGCCCACTATCCTGGATACAAAGATTGTGGAGGCCTACTCTTGCCTGGGTATGTGTCTTTGCTTTTATGTTTCAGTTCCTAGTAATACCTATTACTAATTGGATCTGTGCTTTGAGAGGTACAACAATAGATCTGCCTACTCTTGACAGCTCTACATTAATGACAGTTTTATTTGCATTACTTGGAATGACAGGAGCAAGATCATTTGATAAATTAAAAAAGA
>VTLG01005853.1_pt1 | contig 35164 bp, 38 predicted proteins | sample 4694571 | NCBI WGS metagenome assembly VTLG01 (sample SAMN12604809, study PRJNA352737) | marine metagenome | biome: ENVO:00000447; feature: ENVO:00000209|ENVO:00000569|ENVO:01000036; material: ENVO:00002151; isolation source: viral sequences binned using virsorter ...
ATTGGCATAGTTTCTAAAATATCTTTATATGTAGCAGGGATAGATAATAATGTTCCCAATGTATCGAAAGCCTCTAAGCTAAACCATTCTGAAAAATTCCCATTGCCTTTATTAAATCTAATACTCCAAGATGGTTTTCTTTGGTCAATCATTAATTGTTTTCTATCTGGATTAAAGCCATAACCACCAGTTACTTCTATAGCTCCAGAACCTATAAGAGCAGTACCAGTACTAATAATCATACTTCCCATTACAATCTCACCTATAGCATTTTCTCTAGTAAATAAATCTTCTGAATTTATATCTCTCCAGTATGAATCAACAAAGTTATTTCCTACTGGTAACATTCTTAATAAACCTTTTACTATATTTAAAGGTGTTCTATTTACAGGAAAAACTAAACCTAAAGGAGGAACTAGGCTTGTACCCATTCTGATGCCTTGTGAAACTAAATTAGTAGGGGATGTCTGTAAACTGGAAACTTTATTTCTATATTTAAACGTGCCTAAAGGAGTTCTTTCTTGGGCCCCTCGAGGTAATAATTCATTTGCTTCTTTTGTCTGTCTTCTACCAGTAAGAGGTGCGTCTAAGGCTAAATAATTATCTATAAATTCAATCATTTCCATAGGGTCAGTTATGCCTTGCTCCTTTGCTCTTCTCTCTGCATATTCTCTTGTTCTTTTCTTTTTGCTAACACTTATATCATCAGTAAAAGCTAGATAGTTAGCTGTATCTCTCATATATTCAGAATCAAAATAACCACCTTTAACAACATCGCCATTTGCCATTTGTACGTCAATCATAGATTTTCTAGTTAATTCTTGTGCCTCTTTCATAGCCTCATGTATTACTTTAGGGTCGCTAATATCTATCCCTTGTAAAAATCTATCTAGCAAAATATTCTCACAATGTCTTATATTTTCTTGAGCTATAACTGTGCCAGTAGATATTAAGGTATCTAAGGCAGAGAAAGTTCTGCTACTTAAATTACCGAGTACACTTCCAACTCTATGAGTAAATAGTTTTAATGTTGAACTATTAGGGTCTAACCACCATTCATCCCCTTTTGGTTGCTCAGTAATTTTTCTATTAGCTGGTTTGTAATTTAATGGCAAATCTGTTTGCTCTTCGACTGCAAATCTTTTAACTTTTCTACTACCAGCTATTGTTTGGTCAAATTGACCTTTACCTATATTTCCAAAATTCATATCATGCTTAAAGGCCATACGAGCTAAATACCAAGCGTTGAATACTTGAGCATCTGCCATTAATGTTGCATTAAGACCTTGCAGCATTGATCTAACTTCTGCCATAGTTTGCTCTGTATTATTTAATCCTCCACTTATTCTTGCAGTAACTTCTGCTCCTATTTTCTTTTGCAAAGGAACTAATCTAGCTCTAAAAGATGTACCAATCATTACTCTTGTAAAAGTTGGAATACCTAAGAAAATGCTATTTCTAAAGAAATCAACGACTGCCTCTCCTCGAACACCTCCAGAACCTAATTCATCTAAACTTTTATTTAATTGACGTAAGATTTTAGCCCCATGCTCGGGGTCAGTAATATATGGATTGACCATTTGTAATGCTTCTAATATTTTCTTAGCTTCTGCATTAGGCTTACCAGCAGCAATACTTTCGTATGCTTCTTCATTCATAACTTTCTGTAATATATTTTGTCCTTGTGCTAGTGCATTTTCAAAGGTTTCTTGATTTAGCCCAATAGGTTGTTGTGCCTCTGGAATAACTTGTGCCTTGCTACCAATTACTTGATTAGCTCTTTCGATGCTTGGAATATAGATAATGTCGTTGTCCATGCCAACATCAACACCTCTAATCCTTATACCATCAACACCATGCTTTCTTATAAATTTTTCTATAGCTTCTTTTTGGTACGCATTTAATGTATTTTTATAATTTACATTTACTTTCATTTCTCTCAATATTTCTTTAACAGTTATTCCAGCGTCAACTAAATCAATTATGTCTGTTGTTTTTAAACTACCAGCTAAACTGCTATCTGTTGTTGCATCTACGCTTGGTGTTCCAGATGTAAAGTAAGCACCATCACCCAATCCTTGGTCTGTTTTCTTCAATCCCTTTTCCATAGCATTATCAATAGATTTAGCATCACCCACCATTTTTATAGGTGTATCAGGAGCCATAACATTAATCTGTATTTTTTGTCCGCCAAGTCTTACGTCACGACCCATAAGCCTAAATCTTTGACCAGTTACCCTGCCCCATTTTGAATAAGCATCATTTAATTTTGCTGCATCTTCAAATGTATATACCAATAATTGTGCGTTTTTGGCAGTTGGATTTTTGGAGTAATTTTGTGCTGCTAAAGAGAACATGTCATTATTACCATCCCTTAAAAACTTAACAGCCATAAATGAAACAAAATCTTTCTGTGCAATAACATCCCCTGTTTGTGCCTTTGCAAATATTTTTAAAACTTCATCTGCATTACCATCTACATCGGTTATTAATTGAGAAGCTAGTTTAGTAATTTCTTCTAATTGTATAGAAGGTAGTTCTGGAAACTCTGGATTTGGTTTTAAGACACCATCAAAAATTTTATCCATTGCTTGGTTAATCGTTTTATTAGCAGCTATAAAATTTTTATTACTTGTTGGTATATAGTAGTTTGTTCGTACATCTGATCTTTGCCATTTTCTGTTAATTAAAGGTCGTCTTACGTTAGACATCATCTGCTCAATACTTATAGTTCCATCGTTTAATGCTTCTAAATTATCTTGGAATAAATTTGATAATTCTTCTCCATCCATTTCAAAACTAGTTTCTTCAATAGAGCTAGTTCTGAATTTTGCTCCTTCTGGAGTCATACCTCTAGCTTGAATTTTTCCTGAGAATGAATCGTCAAACAAATCTTTCCAAGTCCTAAATCCTTTTCCTGTCAAAAAGTTTTTAGTTCTTGTTACCATATCGCTAAATTTTTCTAATACTTTTTCCCATTTACCAGCTTTGCCCTCATAAATTAGTCTTGCTTCTTTGTAACCAGATGCAGCTACAGCAACTATTTCCTCAAAACCTAGCTTCTTCTTTCCATTTAAACCAAAAATTTTATCGTGCATTTTTGGTTTAGTTAATGCAGCTAACTGTCTTAATGTAGATTCTGCACTTCGTAATAAACGATGCTCCATTTTAGTGAAGTATCTTTGGAATAATCTGTGGAACGCTTCGTGATATGCAGTCTGAGATAAAGCACTAAAGCTGGCAAAATCTTGACCATGTATCATCGATAAAACAATTAAATCTTTTAAAGGGTCTTGACCAGACTTATAAAAACCCCTAGCTTGTATTTTTGTTCCTACAGGTACACCATATTGCTTAGAACTTTTAGCACCATGAACAGCTGTTATTGGTTCTGCTACAAGTTTAAAATCAATACCAGATATTTTTTCGATTTCTTGCATTAAACCTACAATCTGGTTTCTTGCATAATCTGTAAAAGCAAAATAAACTTCATCGTCTGCAAGATCGCCACCTTCATCTTCGATCATATAATCTTTTTGCTCTGCACCAAATTCATCTGGTTTCTTAGGATTATTTATATCTTGATATTCTTTATATATTTTGTCGTCTAATTCTTTTTTGGCTTTATTTACCCTGCCAGCAATAATATCTTCGGGGTCAATATTGTACTCATAACGACCAGCTATATCTTGCATGCCTTCATCTAACTCAGATATTATTCTTAGTAATTTGGATGAATAATATTGTTCTGGAGGTTCAATAGTGAAGTTACCAGCTTTTAAATCTTCAATAATCTCTTTATAACGAGTCATTATCTGATTATTTGTTAATCCTAAATCTTCTAATAAATCAACGTATTTATAATGTGATTTACTTTTTCTGGATGTGCCATTTGCTATTTGTTTTGCAACTGTATAAATAGCTATATCCAAATCATTTACAAAATTAATAACTTCATTGTTATATCTTGGTGCTGGTTTGCCAAAATAAAATTTACTATAACTACCTCCTTTCCCATCAACCATTCCTTCAAGCTGGGCTCCATAGGTTGCAAAGGTAAAATTATCTATGTGGTGTGGTTCTGTTAATACATAGCCTTTTTTAGTTCTATATCTTCCAAGTCGTTCATTTTCTGAATTTTCTTTATGGTATTGTATTGTCTCTTTAAGTTCTTCTTCTTTTTGTTTTTGCTCTGCCTTTACTTCTTTTGCTATTTCCTCTTCTTTTTCGTTGTACTTTTCTGGACTACGCTTTCTGTTTTCTAACTCATTCTTAGCGTTTATGTGGCCATTATGTAGCTCTAGTCTGTCATCTACAAATTTTGCTGCTTCTTCTCTAGCTCTATCTCTAGCATCTAATAATTTTTCAAATGCTGCTTCGCCTTTACCATCAGGGTCTGTTTTAAACAGTTTACCTTGCACCCCTTTGCCTTCCATCATTTCCATAAGCTGTTTATCTAACTCTTCTGCTATCGCATTTGCCTTTTCATACTTTGATGTTTTAGCTTGTATGTTTTTTATTTGCTTGCTAGTTAACCTATATTTTTCAGTTCTTTTAACTGCATCTTCTAATTCATAATTACTTAATTTTGCTACTGTCTCTTTCTTCTGTAGTGTCTCAGCAATAACTCTATCTCTTGGCTTTATACCCATAGTCTCTTCAAAGAGATACGGAAATACTCTTGCTTTTGGATTACTAACTAAAGGAGGTAAGGCTTTACCCTGTATATTGCTTGGGTTATTTGTTACTTTGCCTTTAGTTTGTAACTGATCTAATATGTCTCCCTGCTGATCTAACTCTAAAGGTTCAAAGTTTTTCTTAAAGTCTGCGGTCTTTTGTACTTCAGCTATCTCGTCACGATTAAGAGGTACCTTTTTACTTCCATCAACCATTCCTTCTGCTATTTCTACTTTTTGCCTATCAATTTCTTGTGCTATTTCTATAACTTCTGAACCCTTAAACAATGGACTTCCTTCCATTTGCATAGCATCTTGTATCCTGTCTAAGTTTTGAGCTACTAATTTAGCTGGTGTATTACCTTTAATTTTTATTTGGTCAGCTAATTCTTTAATTATTTGTGTTGTTTCTCCTCCAGAGGCAGCAACAGCATTGAAAAGATCGACTGCCTTAGATGCCTCAAGTACTGCATTTTGTGTGCCTTCTAAATTAATTTTGTTGCCAGCAACAGTTTCGACACCAGTTTTTTTATCTATAGTTCCAACATTTTTTAAAGTCGTTAATTTTTTTCTAAGTTGCGTTCTTATTTGTGCTCTTATCTTTAATAACTGTTGTGTATTTGTAGATTTAAAATATGCACCCATTGTAGGTAAGAAGCCATCGCCTTCTTGTGGTACGGACTCTGTTGCCTCTCGTGCCATTTGGATTGCTTCTTTTATTGTGTCTATCGAAGGATTACTCTTATCAATAGTTTTGAATACATCCCCGATAGCAGTAGGAGAAATTTTTTCTGACCCATACGCTAATGCTTTTTCCAATCCAATCTGACCACCAATTAATTTTGTAAACATAAAGTCTGGTAATCTAGCTAATTGCAAACCTTGTATTACCATTTTGTTTCTGGGGTTCATACCCATTTCCATTAAAGGTCTAATACCTCTAGCTTTTATTACCTTTGCTGCATCGATAGGGGCTATAGCTCCTTGTTGAGTAAAATTAAGTTGATTAATATTTATAATTGCAGCTTCAGCCTTTGCGTCTTCTACGTTTTGGGCCCTAATCATTTGTACGTTTACTTCTTCTACATTTGATCTTTTTGCTAAATCAATTCTGTTGTGACCATCTATTACATATACCCTTCCAGCTTGCCCTAACTCTCCAGATGTATCTGTCCAAACACTTATCAAACCAGCAAATTTTGGGTCGTATTGTGTTTCATCTGCTAACGAACCACTTACTCCTCTTGGGTTTGCTCTGCCTGATTCTTTAACTTGAAATACATCTGGTCTTATAACTATATCGTCAGGTCGCATAGACGATATTTGCATTGGTGTTTTTCCTTTGATACCATCACCAACACCTAATTTTGTTTGTGAATTTATTTCTTGAGTAGGTCTTATGTTTTCATTTATTATTACTTTTTCTAATAATTTATCTTCTGATTTAGCAGCTTTTTCAAATGCTTTTTGGAAAGAATTTTTTTCTTTTTCTAAGTTTTCTTCTAGTTCTTTAACTTTTTTTGTAAGTTCTTTTATTTGTTTTTGATCTTGTTCTACTTGAACATCGCTTACATTTACATTTGTTACCTCTGTATCTTTAGCTTTTATTTGATTTAATTCTAGATTTGCTTTGTCTATTTCATCGAAAGTAAAACCTAATTTCTCTGTAATTTTTTTTGCAACACTAGTATCAAAGATATAATCTACAAAACCTTCAACCATATCACCCTCTGCATTATCTACATATTTTTTAAATTCTTGTAAGTGATAGTTATACCTAAGTTTATTTCTGTTTGGCCCTCTAAATTGATTAGCTTTTTTCTGTATTCCACCCATTAAATCAGGCATTAAATTTCTAAAAGCATCTTTATTTCCTTCTTTAAAGTAAGAAGAAAAAGCGTTTATAACTGGTTCTCTTATTGGCTTAGTTCCAATACCAATACCACCAATACCCATTCCAAATAGTGGCCCTAATAAAAATTCAGAGACTATCATTGATTTTATTTTTGCTTCAAAAAAACTATCGTCTGCTCTTTTTTCGTAATCTAACCAATCAGGTAATATTGCATCCATTCCGTAATCCTGATATGGATTACCTACCATTGCTTCAGCTACAGCACTTGCACCAGCACCTTCAATAGAATGTTTTGCAGCAAATTTAAGAAGTTTTTTGGTAACAGTACCAGCATTGCCTTTTAAAATATTATTAGATACGACATTATAAAATGCTCTAAATTGTGGGCTACTAGCTTTTAACTTTGCAAGTGTCTTTTTAGCTAAAATAACTTCAGCTGAAGGTGTAGGTTCTGACATTGCAGCTGCAACAATGGTGAAAAATGGTAGGCCATCACCAAGAAAATTAGTTACTCCATCTGCAAACCATCTACCTGTATCTCTTTCGGGATAACCACCACTCATTTCTGTTAAAGAAGGTAAGCCAAACAATCCATAATCGACACCATCCATTCTTTCCTCGGCAGTTAAAGCATCAAACATTTTAAAATTATTTATTTTTCCAGAACCAAGTGCCCCGCCAGCTGCATCAAATAAACTCATTTTATTTACCGAGTCTTTTCCAAAACCTAGTTCATTAAAAAATTCTCTAAAACTTTTTGATTTAAGTCCTTCTTTGGTTGCATTAAGTCCAATTTTCATTGCACTAACGTAATCACCTGTCAGCATTTCAGAAAAGTAAGCTGGCATGTCCATTCTTCCTAAGTCTTGGCCTGTATTAAATAAATTTTGTGCAAACCCAATACCAGCCCTGTCTACCATTCTTAAGAAATCTCCAGCACTATTTCTCCAATGTGCCTTTCCTCTTAGTTCTTCTGGAGCATATTCAATACCAAATATGTTTGATCTTTGTTTTGTATCTATATTGCCAGTACCAGATGCTATTGCATTAATGTAATTCTGATGTTGTTCTGCCTTAGTTATTAACGTATCGTCAGAATCAACATTTAAAATATCAGTATCAATTTCTTTTTCTTTATTATTATTCTGGCCATCAAATTGAGTATCTCGTCTTTCTTTTCTTGTATCTCTATTGTATGAAGGAGTATAATTGTATTGAAAGACACCTTCTTCTTCTTTCTCCTCCTCCTCGTCAATCTTTTCGACCTCGATAACTTGATCTTCTGCCATCTAAAATTAACCTAACATTCCTTTAATAATACAACTATTCATCCTCTTTACCACCATTTGCCCATAATTTTTTGCGTTCTTCTTTAGTCTTACCTTTGTATTTTTCTAACTCCCCTGCGAAAAAGTTTTTTGGTTTAATTCCTAGCTTTATAGATTGAGCTATAAAAAAATCAACTACATCGATTCCGTCAGCCTCTAAATTCTGTTCAAAAATATCCCAATTATCACCCATGTCTTCCCCAGACATCCATTGAACAATCATGCCACTCTTCATATCTTTAGTGTATAACGAGTTTTTATGAAATATTGGTCGTGTACTATTTACATATGACCTAAAAAATACTAATCCATCGCCTCGAAGATTATTGTAACTATCTAAACCTTTAATATTTTTTATTTCGCCTATAAATCTTTCTAGATTTTTCTTTGAATTAGATGAAGTATAGATTGCAGATGTGACTTTATTTTTTCTATCTGGAATAAAGCCACCATTATTCCATTCAGCATTAATAGTTTTTATTACATAGTCTTCCTGTAAATCCCTGTCATCAAACTTTTTAGACTCTTTAATAATCTCATGTATTCTTGCTTTTATAGTTAATTCATTAGTAGTCATTACAGAGTCTTTGTCATAATCTTCTGTTTGTCCAGATGCCCAATCATCGTGTAAATCTTTAACTAAGTTAAATCCTATAGTTGCAAGAGTCTGATTTTCTTTATTTTGGAAATCTCTAACACGATTTCGTATGTCATTTGTATCTTCTTGTGCCTTGGTAATAGGGTAACTTTTATCAAAAATTTCTAATCTTTCATTAAAATCTTCAATAAGACTTATATCTCCGTCAGCAATTTTATGCGACATTTTATTTAACGTCATAACTTCTTGCTTATAATCAGTTTGCAATAAATTGTTTTCTATATCTTTTATTGAAGCGTTATATGATTCTTCTATTGCAAGTACTAACTGTGGATTATCCTTATGTTTTTCTACCAACTCTCTTCTTTTTTCGTTTAAAGCAGTAATATAATCCCCTACATATTGATTACCAAAGGCATTATCTAAGTTTCCTTCTAAAATTAACTGCTGATAAGATTTGCCATTACCCGAGTCAGACATAAAAACATCTTTAAAATCAGAATTAAAAACTGCTACTGAACCTTTGTGTGTTTGTTCATTTGCATCTATTCGTTTTCTTATCGTATTTCCAATAATAATATTTAATTGTGCCTCACCACCTATTTGATTTACTAGCATTAACTTCTTATTAATTTTTCCGTTTACAAATCTATCGGCTTGTGGGCCTACCATTAAAGGATGTATTGCATCGGTAGTTCCTAAATCTTTTCCTAAAAATATAGTTTTGATAAGACCTTCAACATCCGTATAACCAGCTTCACTTAAATGGTATTCCAGTTTTGCAACCATACTTTTAACGTAATTAGTTTTTTCTTCTCTGCTAAACAAATGAGAATTATTTACGAACTCTATATCTTCTTGTAAGTCTGTTATAAATGCAGCTGGGCTATATCCATTCGCTGGATTTATCAGCATAGGAATTTTTTGATCTAATAAATTATTGCTATTGTCTATTATTTTTTCTTTTGTAAGAGTGGCAAATGCCCCTTCTTGCTTATATCTATCTTGAGCTAATATATTTGCAACTTGGCTTTGGATGTTGTTATGTTCAAAACCAGATAAGTCAACACCGCCATAAACATAATTATTAAATGCTTCTACATATCTAGGGTCGGAAGGGTCTAATTCTGATACTCTTACTTCTTTAGGCTCGGCATTATCATCTGTAATGCCACCATTCATATTTACTTCTGGAACTAAAATATCTTTCTTTTTATATGTCCAGTTATAGGCTCTATTTAAAATAATATTTGCATTTGTCTTAGACTTTAAAACATCACCAAAATGTCTATTGTTTGTAATTTGGTTTTTTAGTTTTAATAAATCTAAAATTTCTTGCTTAGTATCATCATTTTGAGTAGGTTTATTTCTTAATTCTTCTACCCTTAAATCTATTTTATTAATGTAACTTGATAAATCTTTTACTGGTTGCGTTGGGTCGCCAAACTCTTGAAATACTTTTAACGCTTGATTTTCATATCTTTTTTGATCTGCTTCTAATTTTTTAGCGTATGAACTACCAAAGGTTTGAACTTGTGTTGAAAAATTACTTAATGCTTCTGCATAGTTACCAGCGTCTTCTGGAGTAGCATTTTCAATTACACCAGCCATGCTTGGTAATTCAAGCTGGGGTATCTTAGTTAATGCTGCTGGATTTACAGCAGTCTCTCCAAACCATCTAGCGTTAGTAAGTTTAGGCTCTTCTATCTTTGTACTGCCAGCTACTGGAGGAACAGTAATACCATCTAGTGATACTTGCTTGGCAACATTACCACCCCCCTTTTTCTTTGGGTCTTCATTTTTTCCAAGACTTAAACCTTTAGTTGATGTTGCCATTTACACTATTTTTTTTAATTTCCAATCTTGCATACCAGCAGCATTTAGCTGGCCATAAGTACTAAAGCCTCCAACAACAGAACTGGCCATGCCCAAAGCATATGGCCCAAAACTAGGCTGCGGTATCTTAAGCGGTTTAACAGGGTCGAGATACGTTTTCTTCAGATACGTTGCAGTCTGGCCTCGCCTACTTGCCCGATTAGCCTGTGCATCAAGTCGCTGCGATTGAGTACCAGCCAAACTAAACGCAGTATTTCGATTCGTTATAAAGTCTGCTGCATTTCTCTGTCGTTTTATATCCGCAATCAAAGTCCATGCGTTTGTTCCTAATCCTCTTATTGCTGCAACTTCTCCTCTCTTTTCTAAATATGACCGACCCCTTGCAGTTTTTTCTTGTGCTGCTTGTTCTTGCTGCTGCATCTGATTCATAGTGATTCTGGTGCTATCTCTTTCATACTGCAAATCTGCTAAGTAATTTGCATGCTGTATAGCATCATCATTCATCTGTTTCTTTACATCTTCAGTCATTCGATTTGACTGTGCCTGTAAAAGATTGCTTTGATATTGTAAATTCTGTTGAGCGTTTTGATATGCAACATTTGTCTTAGCTTGCTGGTATTGCATATAGCTACCAGCTACACCTAAGACTCCTGAGATAACAGCTATAGGAATTGCACCACACATAGTTAGTTCTTTACAAATTCGTAAAAAGTTCGACCTTCTACACCAAATGTAGCGTGTTTCTTAATGATTGAGAAACCCATCCACTTAATCCATTTTATATGAGTTTCGTTTCTTGCATCAACATAGTTGTACAACAATGGATAATTGCAATGAAACTTCTGTAATTCTATAGGTGAATTACGCAAAAAAGCTCTAACGTCTTTATAGTCAGATGTCATAGACTTATGCCCTAACATCCATATTCTTCCTACTTTAGGAGAGCAAGGCACTACACCATACATACCCATGATGTTACCTTTGCGACCAATCATAGTCATACAAGGCTTGCTACTAAAAAAACAATAAAACATTTGTTCTTTTGGAAGTGTGCCAGAATAAGCAAAAATCTCTTCTTTATCTTCTTGACGCATATTTGCAGCGACAGTTATAACATCAGACAATACTGACTTTCGCCAATGAAATTTGCCTATAGTCGTCTTGCTCTGGTGTGTAGCCATCCTTCCCATTCTGATGATTGGATACGACAGGGTAGTGGACTATCGCTTTGTATTTCAACTTTAGTATCATTATTATTTGCCATTACTGGTACTTTAAATTTGCCAGTTAAAAATGGTGCCTGTCCTAAAGCTGGGGGGTTTTGTCCTACGATAAACCCATTGTATGGATAAGTAAATGCCTGTCTACCTCGAGGAGTGACTTTAATTTTAAATGCAGAGGTATCATCAAAAACAAATGTCCAAGTTCTAATCTGTAATCGAGGCCCAGAAACTACCGCAACACCACCACCTGTTGGCTGTTCTTTTAAATATGGAGTACTAAATTCATATAACATGTCGTATCTTTCACCTACAAAAAACTTTGCATTACTTAAGTCACCTAAAACAGTCATAGTTCCATTACCAGTAAAACCAGTTTGCGTAGCTCCAGATAAAGTTTCTGCACTTGGAACTTGTACCTGTCCATGCTGCATAGTATTGCCAGCTGCATCTTTACCAACAAGTACTTGGATTCCAGCTGTAGCTGTAGGATAAGGCAACGAAATAATTGACTGAACACCAGCACCACCTTGATTGATTACGTTAATGTGGCATTTTGTTTCGTCTATTTTTCTATCTAATAAAATTTCCAAATTAGAGCCAGCGTCAACTGATTCTGGTCTTAACGAGCATTTTTCCAAGTAAACCCCATCAGCATATTGCATAACAAAAAATACATCACTATCTATTATTGATGCACCAAGTACTGTCTTATCTCCTTTAACTTCCCAGAATGACCAAGAGGATTGCAGCTTCTGGTCTTCTTCATAAAAGAATTTATAAAAGTAAACACGCTTGGGTTGATCTTTACTTATAGCTATAACTGTTTCTTCTGATGCAGAACTAATAAGTGTAGTTATATTTTTAGGAATATATCTTGGTACTGCGGAAGATACTTCTTCTGATACTGGAACTGATGCTGTTACATCTGGAAGAAAGAAATCACGCAAACCACTAAACTCTCCTTTAGGTATAGAGAAATAAACAGTTCGACCTACAGCAATAGGGTCAACTGTTGGTTCAGTTTCATATGTAGTTATAGCTGTAATGGTTGCAGTCTTGGGTGTTAACGCACCTCCTATAGTGGCTGCACCAGCATCTAATCTAAACTGACCATGCCTACTAAATAGCAGCAAAGTGTTTGCGAAAGCAAGGCTTGACGTTAAGAAATGGATTTCAGTACCACCTGTCACTAGATCAATAGGGTCACTATCTACAATCGTTTGTACTGTCTCAGGGAAAAATCTATCGTAACTATCAGCTGCACTCATTATTACGTTTTCATCTGCAAGAAAAACTAGTCTGTTTCTAAAAGTATTTATGTTATTAATAACAGTTCCTACGAAAGTAGGTGTTGGAGCAGTAGTTAAATCACCAGCTATTCGAGGCGACCAATCAAATTGTTTAAATTCAAAATTACCAGTAGTTGCATCACGAACTAATACATGTGGCATAGTTGCCTTATTAAACTTAAATGGTTCTAATGGGCCAACTGTTTCTCTCCAGATGCCAAAACCAAATGCAGTACCATTAGAGGTTTCAAATTTAACGTAGTAATCATCTAATCTTGTAGTTTTTGTTCCCTGCACTTTTACAATAAAACCATTTTCACATAATGTTGGTAGGTCACTAATAGTATCTATTGCTCCACGAATTGCTTTTGTATAAGTGCCAGCCTTTGTATCTTTGCTTTCTAAAACAAAATCAGTATCGTCATTTTTTTCTATGCGAATTATGTAATCATCAACAGTAAAAGTCCAACCACTAGGCAATGCAGTAGCTAAATCATTTTTTAAATCAGTAGCAATTACTCCAGAGTTAGGTACTGTTCCTCCAGCCGATGCGGTTGTATATGATGCGGTTGCCAAAGTAGTAGTGCCAGTAGCATCCTTGATTTTTATTTCATATGTAGTTGCGTAATCAGCAGCTTTTATAAAAACAATACCTTTGCGTGATACATCTGGAGATAAAGCATTGAACCTACAGGCTCCGCTGGTATTTAAACTTGTAGCTCCAACTAAAGTAAAAGTATTATTATCAACTTTTGTTGCCGAATATGTACCATCTACGCTTGTACCAGAGGTGAAATCTATTTGTACTTTTTCGCCTGTCTCTACCCCATGACCAGTAGAGGTTACAGTTATTACTGTTCCAGCTGCTGGTGTACTTGCTGCATCATTTTGCGTATAAGTACCAGAAAAATCCATAGTGCAAATTTTTTCCCTGTTAGCTATGAATGTATAGTCGGCAACTGACGCAATTCTAAATTTATCAGCAGGGTCTGAATTGTTAGAAATATCTAGATAACTTGTACTGTTGGGAGTTGTAACAGTTTGTTGAGTACCATCTAAATTAAATACATCTATAGAGCCATCTTTAATCATTATTAGATACTGAATAGTTCCATCCCTATCAACAATATCTACGAAAGGTCTACCAGTACCAGCTGAACCTGATAATAATTTTGCTATGTGATTAAATGGAGGTCGCTTAGTTAAACCTTCAACAGGTGATGATAAACAATTTATAACTGTTTCGGCTTGTGAGGCTAGTCGCAATGCAGAGGGCTGCTGACTAACCCCATTAATCATATTGGGAATAGTACTACTTATTAATCCCATTAGCTTCTATCTAATACGGATATAGGATTAAAACCTTTAACAGGATAATTTCTTTTAGCGTTACCTCTTAGCATGCTATGTTCACTTAAAGTTGTCTCTTCTTCTAAGAATTGAGCTCTAGTTTCTTGCTCGAGCAACATATTTATTTCTGTCAAATCTTTACTTCCAACCATTGACTCCTGTAATTCTCTACCAGTTTTAGTCAATATGTAAACTCTTGCATGTTCTGGAAGATCATCCCAATCAAGAATAATAGTTACATCTGCTTTTAAGTTTTCTGTGAAGACGTAAGTATTATTTTTTCTGTCATATAATTTTTGACCACGTTGAACTACATCGTAATCTGGATAATCGTAAGGGTCTACTACGACTCTACTAACATTATCTCCAACAGATATATGATTAGTTGTAGAGTCTCGCACTAAACTCATTTGATAGTCAGTATTAAATGACCATCCTTCTACTTGTACTTTGCGACTAACACTATCAATAGTTGTTTCGGCTAAGTTGCCTAAACCAAACAAGCCTTGCAGAGAGTTAAGGGGAGCCTCCCCCATCATCTGTAAGGCTTTGTTTACTGCTTCTAATTTTGTGGTTCTTGCGAGTACCATTTACTTTTTAGTTCCTTTTTTAGGGGGTCTACCTTTTTTAGTTCCATAAGTACCTTTGCCAGAGGGGGCCATAATAGTAGGGGGGTAAATTTCCCCCCTATATTAGCTACTTATGAGTTGCTTGCATATACCTCGATAGCACAATCTGGTCTTAAAACACCAGTACCATGAGCCATTGAACCAACCATAAATGTACCTTGCCATAATGCAGAAACATCATTACCAGTTTGCTGCATTTTCAAGTCCATTAACTTAACAGTACCGACTGCATCTGGAGTAAATGCAAGACCGATATTGTCTGTATAGTTAGCGTGATATGTGTTCTTCTCACCAGTTACCGCAGTTCTGTTTGTCTTAGGTAAATGGTTAGATTTAACAATGTTAATACCAGCAACCTTAAGAACTGTTCCTTCTGCATATGCTCCAGAACCGCCCCAATCTCTGTTAAGAACATCTGTTGTTTGAGCCAACTTGTAGTAATTTGCAGGGTCAAGAGCAAAGTATCTGTTGTCTTCTGGAATGTTGTTTTCATCAAATGTTTGAGCAACAGTCCAAAGAGCAGTTACCAAGTCAGCACCTGTAACAGCAGCAACAGCAGCAGCTGTATTTGCAGTACCAGACTTAAGAATTTTAACTCTTGTACCACCAGCTAAATCGGTGTTGAAGTTTGTGGCTGTTCTTGCAGCTTGGGCAATTACAGCAGCTACGTTCTGGTCAAAGCGATATGCTAAAGCATTTCCCATTTCAGCTGTATAGCGACTTCTGACATCGTAATGGTTCTTGGCCTCCTCGATGTCTGCCAAAAATACCTGACTTACAAGTTTGTCATCGATATTTATGGTAGCTTCAGCATGCTTAATTGCTGAACCAGTAAGTTGAGTACCAACTGCATGATAAGAAGTTGTAGCTAATCCAATGATTGGAAACTGGGCTGATTTTCCAGATTGAATAGTGCGAACTGTATGTAATGGTTCAAAGATTGTGGACTTTCTAAATGCAGAAAGTACCTCTCCGCTCCATACTTTTAAGAATAAATCGTCATAGCCAGTACCAGTATTGTTAACTAGTCCGAGCCTAGACGGAGAAAAGTTAGCCATTTAAGGATGAAATAAAATTTGCGTAACCGCCTCTTATCTCAGTTAGACTAATACCCCGCAAGGATGCTATCTCGAAAGAATAAGTGTAAGGTTATAACAATACTATCAAAAAATGAACGAATATCTACCGCATCTGCCAGAAATAAACGTATTAGTACCACCTAGAACAATTTTTTACCCGCCTGTGGCAGAGGTACCTTATCTAGACCCTGTACTTCTTCCAAGTCTGGAACAGGTAGAGTCGGGGTTGGGAGGTCAGGGAGATTCTGTATCTTCTGAAGACGATAAAGCATCGTCAACGGAGGGAGTGCAACAATTAAAACCAGAGACAATACCGACAAACCTGCCAACCACCAAAGAAATTTTATCAAGTGAAGATACTATAGCTACATTTAATATACCTTTTTTTGGTGAAATGCCCATCCCAGCCCCAGAGGTGATTGCATCGAGCGTAATCGCTGCGGGAACTGCCTCGGTTGTGAGCGTGGCAGGGGGAATTGCTATGCAATCTGTATTAGCTTTTATCAAGAAAACATTTAAGAAAATGTTTACTAAGGTTCTGAAGAAAGAGGTGAAGGAGATACAAACAAAGAAGGATTAGCTTTTACATAACTTCGTATATTAATGACATCGGCACATATGTATGCGTATTTAGAAGCAGGGTTTATCATGTAGCCTGATGCGTGAAGTTGCTGGCATTTCAAAATACGAACTAGGTGTTTATCATGCACTTGTTTGTCTAGTTCTTCTTTGGCTAGGTCTAGCTTTACTTTTGCTAATTCATTACAAGTCTTATTATCTCCCAGCGGTATCATAAAACTCATTTGAACTCCCCAGCCTTCATTGATACTATAAGTTTCACTCTCGGTATTTTCTGCATCGTTACCTGTATAAAAAGGAGTAATAGCCATAGTAGGTTGACTACAAACTAAATTTCCAAACTGCTGTTTACCTGTCATTCCATTATTGATATTCATATTCTGATTGATAATACTGGAATTACCAATCGCATTTGGTTGAGCCTGTACGTTTGTATCGCCCTCGGCTAATACTGAATTACTGACTAAAGACGCTGAGAGAAGTGATAACGCTAGTAGTTGTGATCGAATCATTTTGAGTTATCTGCTCAGTTAGTGCGGAAGCTGCTCGTGTTGTTGTGGTCAATGTCCAATCAGCGGAATTATCTGTCGGTGTAAAAATAGCGTCTGAATGTGCAATACCACCAGAGGAGGCACTTGTAACTGTAATGTTAGAACCTTCCCAACTATTTATGGCCGACCCATATTTTTCGGTAACTATAGAGCGAGTAATTGTTTGAGTAGTATTTTCAGTTCTGTTGCTAGTACCAGTAGTCCAAGAAGGTACTCCATTTGCAAAGACAGGACTACCAAAGGCTAATAAAATTAGTAAAATTAATTTCTTCATTGGGTTTCTATTTTATCTTTATTATCCACAATTTTAGGTGCTTTGCCATTATTGTTATTGTTACCCTTCTTACCAATAGACAAACCCAAACTGGCAGTACTTGCTGAAAAAATCGAAGCTATAAATGTGGGGTCAAAATTTACAATCTTTCTTCCTCCCTCTGGAGGCTGCCAGTATGAAAGGGTTAATAGTGTGGCCGACCAAATCAAGATAGAAACTTTGACAATGGTTTCTATTTTGTTGTTGTCATCTTGTTCTTCCATAAAGATCGAACTATACTACTAATATAATAACCATAGCATCCCAAAATGATTAGTCTAGTTCGCCCAATTATCTTTGCTTTCTTAAAAAGTAAATCTGTATCTATTTTAGTTTGTGATCTTTTAGAAGCATTGGCAAAACTTAGTGAAAATAAGCTAGATGACCTTGCTGTTGCTAAAGTAAGGGAAATGTTATTGGAAGAAAAGTAATGTGTAGTATTGGCGACTCACAAGAAAACGTACAAATTGAAAATAAAATGAAGAAAGATAGGCAAAAAAATGCCAATAAGACAGGAAATATAATGAAATCCTATAAAGAGTTCGGCCAAAACGCTGTTAAAACCCCTGTAAATTTATTAGAGATTAAAAAGAATACAGATAATTATAGTGAACGAATAAGGGCAATATTAAATGGTGAAGATGACCCTGCTGGAAAAGGTTATTAAACTGGTTGAGTAGGAAAAACAGAGATATTTTCGACAGGAAAGAATAACATTTCCCAATCAGGTGAACCCATAGCCGATTCCCAAGCGTTACGTTGGTCATATGCAATAACGACTGTTTGAAAACCGCCAATATTTCTGTGACCTAGATCACCACAATAGGTTCTGGGGATTCTTATACACCATGCTCTAGGTTTAAAGTGTGTTTCTTTAGTGGCCTGTGACACGATTCCACCTCCCTTGTGCCTTTCCATGTCCGAGTTTTTCAAGCGGAATACCCAAGACTTGGGCATCCAGAGCCCCTTCAATATCCCCCCTGTGAGCAGCCAGTTCCAAATCCCATAATTCCATTTCCCGATCTTTGATAGCTCTATCTTCATCTATTGCTAGTGATTCATTCCAATATTCCACCGCTCCAGCCAAAGAGTCAAGTCTGTCATCGTTTTGTAAACAATTTCTATCAACTGTTATGTGTGTCATTTGGTGAAATAGTTGATAACCTAACGCTTTATCTACAGAGTCTTCTGTTCTAGGCTTTGCATCATTCTCAATAACCGACCTATTGACAATTAATCTATGTTGATTCATTACTGGCTCTAGTGCATTTATTATTCTTCTCTCTTTTTGTACGTTACTTCTAGTTCCTTCGATAGTACAAGGGTAAATTTTTTGTAAATATGGCTTTAATAGGCTTTCCATCATGCCTTGACCAAACTGATCTTCCAATAATATTAGATTTACCTTGTTTCTTTTACATGCTTCAGCAATACCAGTTAAAACTGGCTCGGTATAACCTTCACAAAACGACCCAACCTCCAATACATAGAGGTTTCCGTTTAAATGTCCGACTATACTGTATGCAGTTTCATCGACACCCTTGCCTGATGGGTCAATATAAGCCACTACTGACGTTAAAGGTAGCCAACTGCCATGCGTAAATGCTGGCCTATGGTAGTAATCGGCACTAAAACCTACAGCTGGGAGGTCAATAATTCTATATTCTGCTCCAGATGACCAAACAACCTTCTCAGGAGCGTGATCTTTTACTTCCATAACGACTAAATCAGCTAATCTTAGTGGGAATCGCTGTAAATCAGACAGGCTGGTATCTAATTGGAACTGCAAAGTGAACTGCGAGCGACCATAACTAGCTTCTCTTTCCAGTAAATCCATTTCAGAAAACCTATCAGGGTCTGTTGGTTGCCCTGCTTTAGTCCTAGACAGCCCTTTTATTAATGGAGCTAACGCTTCTCCATACTTTTCTGGCTTCTTAGGGTATCTACTAGTCCAGATGCGACAGTCATATCCTCTATTTCTTAGTTTGTTATATATACTTTCTTCTGTTTGTGGTGTTCCTAAGAACATTATCTCACCATCTGGCTTAAGAATAGCGTTAAACTCACCGCAACATTGCAATAACTTTTCTCTCATACCTACAGTCCATGCTGTATTCGGTACTTCGCAGTCATCGGCCAATATTAAATCGGCACGACTACCAGTTAATTGTCCAAAGATACCTACACTTTTAACACTAGCTGACTGATCGGGTATAGATGGCCTTACATCAAACCTATTACTAGCTGATCTTTGCTGTTCTCGGTCAGGTTCTAAGCATTTTAGTATTGGCATTTCCTGTATTATCCTTAAACAGAACTGAGCGAAATCGTCAGCCCTTGTTTTTGAGGCCGACACAACCATAATTTTCTTTTGTGGGTCATTTCGTAATAACCATAAGACGTATGCTGCTGCCATCCATGACTTTCCTACTCCTCTAAACGCTTCTATTATTCTTCTCTTACTTCCTTGCTGCATATATTCCGCTATATCTAATTGAACAGTAGTCGGGTCTGGTAGTTGTAGATGCCTCCAAACTAAAACTAAGAAATATCTAAAGTCTTTATTGTATGGTTCGGGTAATTGTTGCCAATTTTCCTTCTTCATTACGCACTACGCTTCTTTAATTCGATAACATTCTCTATATCAGGTAACGACTTAGCTAAATCCCCAAATGGAGTGTTCTCTACTGGCTGAGAAGTTATCTGATTGTCTTTTAAGAACTGTCGGATGACGTTTAAATCCGCTGTACTTGCCTCTCCACTATCTAATATGTCACCTAATGCACTCGCTAAATTTGAGTGTAGGTCGCTTAATACTTCGTTTGTGTCTCGTTTAGCCATAATAGTTAAAAATGAGGTTCAACCCACTACTGAAAAACCCCATTAATAGCCATTATATAGGGTGTGAGGAGTTTTGACCGACTGCTTTGGGGTTCGGTTAATATAATGGCTTACTCTTAATATACCTAAACCTAAATCCCTGTCCAGCACTAGCTCTCCACAATAGAAGAAGAACATCCTCCAGAACTCTATTAGTTACTATTAGTTGTCTATAAGTATCTGCTCAGATAATTTTTGGTAGAAAAATCTGATCGGCTCTACGTCTATGCCAATTTTAAAAAATCCCCCATATCAAATAAATAAATAATTTTATAAGGGCCAGTATCCGTCCAAAATAGGGCTGTAGGATGGCCATTAAATATTGAATAAGGCTATAACTGGCCTCTGGTGGGATTGCAGAACTGTCAATCAGACAGTACTACAGGTTAAATCTGGCTATTTGTCGAGCATCTGGGCCAGCTGTTGGCCTAATTAATAAATGATTTAGAGATACACCGCCCAATTAATTGCAAACTGGATTAATTACTGATATATTTAATTTGGATTGTTGTAGATTCTTTGCGGATTCTCCTGCAATCTTTTAAATCAACCTACTTGTTTATTGTTTATGTCTGTTTCAGTCAATAACACCACATGGCTAATTGGTCATTGTGAAGCAACTGTTGAACAACTAGTTAATCTATTTGGGCAACCAGTTAAGTTAATTAATCACACCAGCTGGAGTGATGGCAAAATTCCTTATGAATGGCGTTTAGGCTTTTTAAATTGCACGATCTATCCTTATAAATTCGCTCCAGAAGATGGACGCAAAGTTTATAAGTTCTCGATAGGGGGCACATCAACAGGCCAAGTAATCGCACTTCAAAGTTTTTTAAACCATGTTTCAAAAATGGATATGTGGGCCGAGCATCCAGATTGTTTAGACTGCCCAGCCTTGGGCGTTCAAGTTTCAGTCTGGGGGGATTGTGAATAATGGAATGTTTAATTCTTATAGGGGGCATTTATGCCCTTTTCACAGTCTTCGAGGCTATCCGCATTAATTACAAATACAGGACTAAAAAATGAAACTTTCAGAATTAAAAACTATTGACATTTTCGCCAAGCAATGGCGGGACAAAGTGAACGGAAATTCTTACTTTAGTTCTCGAGTAGTTTTAAACCTCGAGCATGAAGATGAATTAATTATTGAAATTCCTTTTCAATATGGATATGAAGAGGCTTACTTATTTGAATCAATGGATGCAGTTAAGTATTTATTTCCTAACTCCAGATGGTTTAAAGAGTCACTTCAAAAATGGCAAGCTAAAGACTTATATAAGTTCAAATTAAATTATGGAATAATTAAAGATTGTAAGAAATCTGATTTATACCATGGTGAAGGCTTGAACTATATGGGCTGCATGAAAAAGCCTATTCCAGCTAGAAAGCATGTTCAATGGTCTAATAACTAGCCTCAGAATCGGCTACAAGGCCCCCGAAAAATTACTCGGGGGTCTTTATACCTTCCAAAACTACGCTTTAATGGGCCTTCCATTAACGAGTAGTTTTTTAAAAATTACTCAATTAACCACTACAAAAGGAGATTTAAACATGGGTTTACATGTTGAAATTTACAGGGATGATACCCGAGGAGGATGCTCAAACCATGGAGTGTCCGACCTCGAGACAAACCCCAAGATAAAGGGCCTCACAATAACCAACATTGAGGCACCATTTGAACCATCGGAAGAATACCCAGCAGCTAAATTGGTAGTTGAAAAAGTATTTCAACATCCAACTGTTAGGGTCATACCCCAAAAATTATTGGATGCTGGAGTGTGGACAATGATGGGCGGTTCTTATGTTGCTGCTTGTGATAGTCGATTCAATGAAAAGATTTATAAGCTAACTGGTATCAGGTTTTATGGAGCAGTACCACTACACGATAGAACTGAATCAGAAAGCTACATCAGGAGTATGGACTAATGGGTTTAAAACTTTATGAATACATAGATAAAGCTATCTATAACTACGCATCTTGTTACGATGCACCAAGTACAGAAGATAACGAGGAATTTTCAGATGCACTCGTTGATGTTATTGAATTAATTAAAAATTCTTCTATTGGTGAATTAGAACTAGAGGATGATGATGACTAAAAAGAAAATTAAATATGAGCAGCAGCCAAGGAGAATCTTGGCTATTGCTCCATGGAATGGAGGCATGTCCATAGCGTGGTCATCAGGTCACGACCCTAACATTATCCATGCAACAAAAGCCGTAAGGAAAGCTAAGAGAGATAACGGATTATTGGGCTGGCAGATAATGACAGTCCATGTATTTGATATCGAAGACTCAGAACGCTGGGCATGGGATGGCTACCAGTTAGTTGACCCAGATGTGGTTGATAAAGAATCACGATCATATAAAGAGGACTATTACAACCAATGGAAAGGTTGTAAACCTTTTAAATTAATCGAATCTTTACAGGTGGTCACATGATTAAACACTACATCGAAGACAAGGACAATATCCCAGCCATATTAGATCATGGCTGGATGGTTCTTAAGAATACATGGACTGATTGCCCTCCAAGTATTCAAGAAAAAATAAGCAATGATCTTATGTCACAATTTTTTGGCAATGATCCCAAATTAGTAAAACAAAATCAGGAGGAACTTAACTAATGGCTATGTCATTATGTGATTACAAAATTCACACCGACCAAGTAAAACATCCCTATAAATATAGGGTTGTTTTTACTATCGATTGTGATTATGAGGAATTAGTACAAGCTATCGACCTCGATTATGTAAGAAGGGGCAGCGATCTAAAGGTAAGTTGCTATACCAATAGCACTCCAGAACTAGAAAGCTGGTTAGACCCTGACTTCACAACTTTCGCTGAAAATGTACTTAACCCAGATTTAGCCGAGTCTTGTAGCTATGTGATGGTATATCGCAAGCCAAGAAGAGGCCCCAATAGATACATAAGTATCAAAGAAAGGCAAACAATTACATCAGGAGCAAACTAATGCCACAATTCACACACTTTCCCGACTTCGATAAACACCATATGAGTAAGCAAGAAATCGAAGAAATAAATACCATCATCGTTGAAGCGGTGATGGGAACCATCTGGGATAATACCAAGTACTGTTCAATGACTTGGGATTTAAAAGTAAACCTACAAAAATGGGAGGATTAACATGGGATTAGATGAACAGTTCAAACGTATCAATCTGGAGTATGGCATTATCAACGATAGATATATGTTCGATACCCCAAAAGGTTATACGGATAATGATTATCTAAGGGAGATCGGTGCTAATGACATTGAACTTCTTAAATTATTAAAAGAAAATCCACTTTGGCATACACAAGTGCAGCGTCTGAGCTATATCTTGGGGGTTATTAATAACCTCTCAGGTAATACGGACATGTCGATAGTGTTACCAGATGATTCATGTAAGGCTAGAAATTTATTAATTAAACATATAATTGAGGATTTAATTCCCATAGTGGAGGCAATGAACTCATGCAGATAGTTAATAAAGATTTAAAAACTTATGAAATTATTTATACTAGTGCCTCGACAACTTTTGTTGAGGCCTATTACATAAAGTCAGTAAGTTTATACGAGGCATTGACTAGCTTTATGCGAAGCAAGATACCTTATAAAGATATTTACGAGGTGAAATTAATTAAAAATAATTCAAAAAGGGCATAATGTTTAGACTTGAATTATTCTTATTCGCATCTATCCTTATACAATTACTAATCGTTATAGGATTAAACCCCAAACATAACCCATTACTTGACAAGAAAAATGCAAGCAGACTTCCAGCTATACAAATTAGCTACAAAAAAACCAAATAAGGCACATTCAAATAACGCTGGTCATGTACTTTACTTTCTTAAAAAAAGTGAGTACATGCCTAACGGATATTGGCATAGCAACAAGTGGGATTACATACCACCAGATGCTATCTATTGGTGCATGCTACCTGACAATCCAATAGCTATCGAGACTCAAGACGAGGCCAGCGATAGAGCTATGAATGAATTTTTAAAACAACAGTATCCAGATGTTGAATCGAGAGTAGCAATGTATCCATTAATCAAGTTAGTATGGACTACCGCAAGGAGGTATTTTGAAGATGCAAGAAACTGAAAGTAAAAAATTACAGGCATTTTTACCTCCGCAAGTATGCGATAAGCTAGATGTACTAGCTAAAAAAATGGGTATAACTAGGGCCGAGTTATCGAAGCGTATCATTACTGAATGGCTCGAGGATAAATACACTCAAAGCCTAGAGTTCTGGAGTAATGCGTAACCTTGACGACCAGCTGGCCAATGAAGAGCTAATGCTTAACATGGGCCAGAACAGAATCAGGTCATCACACAATAAAAAACAAGCTAAGAGCATGGAGTCTTTAACCATTTATGGTGAGGCTTTATGCTCTTTTAATGTGGATATTATTGTTAGTCACTTGCGAGCCATCAGGAGGAAGATAGAGCAGGGGAAAGCTGGTACTAATTATGCTATGCTCACCCCTTTATTAGAGCTACCACCCCAACAGATAGCAGCTGCATCGATAAGAACAGTAGTCGATACCCTATCGAGTACCCCAACCCTGCACCAGATAGCAGCTAATGTTATTGAAAAAATCTGGATTGAGACAATGTTAGATAGGGCCACCGATAGCGAACTAACTAAATACAAGAGGGGTAGGCATAAGAAAAGATACAGAATATTTTTAATAAACAATATGACTAATACAGAATACTGGAACCCAAGGCAACGCATGGCTAGTGGTTTATTTATGGTCGAACTCATACAAAAATATACAGGATTAATAGAAATTTTTTTAGATACAACTTTTAAACCAGCAAGAAGAATGGTCAGAGCTACCGACAAATGTATGGAGTGGGTAAAAAAAATAGATACTAACCTAAGAATAGCTACCCCAAATTTTTTACCACTATTAATAAAACCAAAGCATTGGAGCAACCCATACAATGGGGGATATTACAATGAGAATATAAAGTTTAATTTATTTAAGAGTAACAATAAAGAGATAGCCTCAAGGGTCTATGGCAATACTGCCTTCTATGATGTTGCCAACATACAGGGTGACGTAAGTATGTGTGTCAATAAATATATCTTGGAACAAGTGTTATATGCCTACGATAATAACTTAGAGATAGGTTGCTTATTACCAAGAGAAGGGTATGCAGTACCACCATATCCCAAGCATCTGGAGGAAGATCACCCCGAGGTTATCAAGTGGAGGATTGATTGTAAAAGAATAATAGATAAGAATAACTACACTAAGGGCAGTCGAATAGGTATAGCTAAAACATTATGGATGGCTGAGAAATACAAGGATGAACCTAACTTATACTTTCCCAAGCAACTAGATTTTAGAGGCCGAGTATATGATAGAGTTCCCTTCCTTAACTCACAAGGTAATGACATATCAAGATCGCTACTGCAATTTACTAAGGGCAAATTAATAAAGACTGAACAAGACTTGAATTGGTTAAAGATACATGGAGCTAATATGTTCGGTATCAAACAAGACTTTCAAACAAAAATAGATTGGGTTAATAATAATTTAAAAAACATTTATGCCATTGGAAGAGATTGTTGGGCAGCACCAGAACTATGGATGCGAGCAGATAAGGCTTGGAGTTTTCTTGCTTTTTGCAGGGCAATCTATCTTTATCAACAAGAACCAAGTAGCTATTTATGTCAGCTTCCCTGCCATCTTGATTGCACTTGCAGTTCTATTCAGCACTTCTCAGGTTTGCTCCGCAGTCAAGTAATGGGAGAGAAAGTTAATCTTGTAAACAGTAATCAACCGAGCGATATATACAGTCAGGTAGCCACAAGTTTATGTCAGCGACTTCGAGAGACAGACGACCCAAGAGCAGATAAATGGTTGATGTTAAATATAGATCGATCATTAACAAAGCCTTGCGTTATGACTGCCCCATACTCTGCAACTAATAGTGCCTTCTTTCATCATGCCTACAGCTGGGCTATCGAAAGAGGAAAAATGTTAGGAAAAAATAATTGGACTAGAGGTAAAGGAGCTATGAGTACTGTTAGTTATATGGCTAACTTATTATTTCAAGAGTCAAACAAAGCTATTGAACCAGCGTTAGTTGCAATGAAATGGTTTAAAGCTATAGGTAGAGAGCTAGGTAAGGTAAACAAAGCAGTACATTGGACTAGCCCTACTGGATTGTATGTCGAACAGAAGTATTACGACCCAAAGAAAATAAGAATACAACTTAAGTATTTGTCAGATGTTTATTTGGATATAAGAACAAATGAAAATACTCCAGAACTAAATACAAAGAAGATGGGGCATGCTATCTCAGCAAATATATTGCATAGTTTTGATGCAAGTCATATGGCATTTTCTACAATTCATGCTTCAATACAAGGAGTCGAAAATATCTGTGGCATCCACGATTGTTTCGTTACTACTCCGTCTGAAATGAGTGTACTGCGTGACTCAGTTAGACAGACATTTGCTGATATGTATTCAGTTGATTGTCTATCGAAACTAAAGGCAGAATTAAAAGCCCAACTAACAGACAACCAAATAGAAACACTACCTCCAGAACCTACTCTTGGAGGGCTAGATGTTTTACTTACACGTTCATCAACCTATTTCATCACATGAATACTAATCAGTTAAAGGCAAAGCCTTTTTATATTTTTACTCCAGAGTGTGGAGTTGCATGGAGTCATCTAGTAAAACCAGATACTGCATTTAATAAGCCACCAGAATGGAGCGTTACCTTATTGCTAGACCCTGACCAGCCAGAAACAACAAGGGTATATGACGAGTTTATGAAAGGATTAGACGAATGGAAGTTGCAATTAAAGACTGCATTTCCTAAACAAACTTTCAAAATGGGAGAACATTCTAGGTTTGGATTTACCGAGTTCGAGGGTAGGAATGTTATGGAGATTAAATGTAGAAAGACTGTCGAGGCAGGGCAGGGTGCTAATAGATTCCAGAATACACCGCCAGTATTAGTAGATAAGTATGGCACTCCTATTACAGGAGAGGAGAGAGAGAAGTATGTCGGTCTTGGCAGGGGAACAACAGTTCAAGCCAAGCTAAGAGTACAAGGTTACAACCATCCACAGTATGGTGTTGGATTAACAGTCCAACCAGAAGCCATAGTCCTTATGAATTTTGTTCCATATGAAAAAACGACAGACCTCTCAGGGTTTAAGTTCCAAGACAAAACGCAAGACCTCACACCCTCAAATGTTGAAAACTCCTTCGGGGGTAGTACATTTTAGATCAAAGTTCGAGGCACAAGTTGCCTCTGACTTAATCAAAAAGAAAGTACAATTCAGCTATGAAACTGTCAGCTATGATTACGTCATCAGCAGTAGCTACACTCCTGACATCATCCTTCCTAAGTGTGTGGTTGAACTCAAAGGAACGCTACTTAAAGAAGAAAGAAAAAAATATATTGCAGTCAAGACGCAACATCCCTCACTAAGTCTGCGGTTCTGTTTTCAAAACGCAAACAACAAACTTAGTAAAGCTAAAAGAAGCCTGACTTATTGGCAATGGGCCGAGCGTCATGGCTTCCTTTGGTGTAACAAAACAATTCCAGAAGAATGGTATGCCGAGTAAATACATAAGCAAGGAGCCCTGCCCAGAATGTAACAGCAAAGATAATGTAGCTGTTTACGATGACGGACATAAGCATTGCTTTGGATGTGGTTGGCAATTTCAACCCAAAAAAATTTTAGAGAAACCCACTTTTGTACCAATGAAAAAAGAATGGAAACCATTAATTCCAATTCCTTGTGCTCTACCAAAGCGAGGCATTACAGAAGAGACATGTAAGTTTTTTAACTATGGCATATCACAACTAAATGGTACTGACTGTCAGGTAGCAACGTATAGAAACCAGAGCGGATTAGTTGCTGCCCAGCATATAAGATTTAAAGATAAAAGATTTATATGGAAGGGAGACTTATCAGACATAAAGCTATGGGGTCAAGAGTTATGGCGACAACAAAATACAGGAGGAGTATTTGTAACAATCACAGAAGGCGAGATCGATGCAATGAGCGTAGCCCAAGCTACTATCTCAAACAATGGAAGTTACTTTCCAGTTGTTAGTTTGCCATCAGGGGCTCAATCTGCTACCAAGTATGTAGCTGCAAATTTAAAATGGTTATCACAATTTGTTCGTATAGTTATATGTTTCGACAATGACTCAGCTGGTGTGGATGCTGCCCAAAAGGTTGCAAAAATCTTACCTACTGGCAAAGCAGCTATCGCTCACCTACCAAGAAAGGATGCTAACGAAATGCTCCTCGCAGGGGAGTCGGAGTTACTTAAAGAATTGCTATGGAAAGCAAGTCCTGTCAGGCCCGACAACATATTCTCTGCCTACGATTTATGGGAAGATTTAATTAAAGAAGATAACTCACAGATATGTAGCTATCCATTCCCAGAGTTAAACAGGATGGTACAAGGCTACAGAAAGCAGTCGCTCACTACTATTTGTGCGGGAACTGGTGTTGGTAAGAGCCTACTCTGTAGAGAAATGGCCCATCACTTCTTAGTACATGATCTTAAGGTCGGGTGGATTGGCCTCGAAGAGAGCAGTAAGAGAAGTATGCAAGGCATACTATCTATTGCATTAAACAAACCATTACATATAGACGAGACAGCTGTAGATGAAAAGGAATTACGTCAGGCATTTGATTATTTATTTAGCGATAACAAGTTTGTATTGCTCCAACACTTTGGTTCACTAGACCCTGATAGATTAATAGATCAGATAACATACATGGCTACTGGTGAAGAGTGCGATGTTATATTTTTAGATCACCTTAGTCTTGTAGTATCTGGACTAAGCGATGGCGATGAAAGAAAACAAATAGATGTATGTTGTACCAAGTTAAGACAGGTAGTAGAAAAGACAGGTGTAGGTTTAGTTATGGTTAGTCACTTGCGTAGAACAGATGGCAAGCCAGCTGAAGAGGGAGGCGACATTAATTTGGCAGCCTTGAGAGGGTCACAATCTATAGCCCAGCTATCTGACCTCGTGATCTGCGGTATCAGGTCGCAATCATCAGAGGATACATGTAATGAATTACAACTAAAAGTATTAAAGAATCGCCATAGTGGTTGCTTGGGCAAAGCCGATAAGCTCGAGTATAACGAAACTACAGGCAGACTATCAGCCCCCTTATCTAACTTCCAATGACTTTATTAATTGATGCAGACTACTTATGTTATAACTGCTGCTATGCAGTAGAGAATGATGATAGGTTTGACGACAACTTACATGTCTTATACTCAAGGCCAAGCTGGGCCTTAGACTTAATCGAGACTTACATTAAAAGGTACAAAGAAATATCAGAAGATGAAGGCGAAGTGATTATGTGTTTTACTTCTTATCCAACTTTTAGGCATGAGTTATATGGAGATTACAAAGCTAATCGAAAGAGTCGTAGGAAACCATTGGCACTTAAAGCAGTTATGGATGCACTAACTAAAAGATATAAGTGTGTAAGGTATGACCACTTAGAAGGGGATGACGTACTTGGTATCTTAGCTACTAATAAAGAACTGGATGACCCTATCATTGTTAGTCCAGATAAAGATATGAGAACTATACCTTGTAAGTTATTGGCTGGGGATGATCTCGAATTAATAACACGAAGACAGGCAGATAGAAACTGGATGGCTATGGCATTGACAGGAGATACAACAGATAACTACAAAGGTATAACAGGTGTAGGCTCAGTAACTGCAAACAAAATATTGGGTGATGCAAAGAACCTAAATGATATGTGGGATATAGTCGTAAAAGAATATGAGAAGAAACAAGGAGGATATAAACAGGCTCTACTTACTGCAAGATTAGCAAGGATACTAAGAGCAGAAGACTATAACAGTAAGACAGGTAAGGTTAAACTATGGAAACCTTAATCAATTTCTAATGGGTTCTTTTTCTTTTTCTTTTTAGGAAAGCCAGCTTGCATATTAGCGTAGGCTTGAGGAGATATAGTGCTATCTTTTTTACTTCTACTTGTACCAGCTTTCTTTCTTTTATTTATGTTGTAATACAATCCTTTCTTAGCCATAGTAAATAAAGTATTATGTATATAACTTACCACTAGTTATGGCTGTTGACGATAACTTTCCACCTATTGATGAAGCAATCATTAGACGCTTAAATGAATTGTATCCTGAGAAATGCCCAGCTATTGATGAAAAGGATAGAAACATTTGGTTTTATTCTGGTCAGAGAAGCGTGGTAAAAATGCTCGAATCAGTTTACAATGAGCAAAACACCAACACTATTTAAGAGGTAACTATGTGCGGAGGCGGTAGACGACCTAAAGATCGTACAGACGAAATGCTTGCTGTTCAGCGAGAACAAATTGCTGAGCAGAAGAGACAGTACGAAGAGACTAGGGCAGACAACTTGGCTCGCCAAGAAGAGCAGAAGAAAATAGCTACTGCTCCATCTGCACCACCTCCTTCACCTACTGCTACTTCACCAGCAGCTGCATTGGAAATACCCGAGGGTGATATAGGTCTAGGTACAGCCCAGAAGCAAAGGGGCTATGGAAGAAAGAGACTAAGAACAGACTTGCTTAAAGGTTCTGGACTACAAATCCCCTAAATTAAATGGACAATGAAGTTACCTTAACGAGTGACGTAGACAAAACTAATGCTTACAAATCTGCTATGGAGCAGAAGAAGGGAGTAACAGTTGCGTCTAAGTATGCTCAGCAAAAATCTAATAGAGCACCATACGTTGATAGGGCAAGAAAGAACGCAAAGGTTACTTTGCCTTTATTGTTTACTGATGAAGCGTATGGAGAAAGAGGAAGTGTAGATCAACCACACCAATCAATGGGTGCTCGAGGGGTAACTAACATTGCAAACAAATTAGGTATTAGTTTATTTCCTATCAATACAGGTTTCTTTAAGCTAGAGATAGATGACCTTGCAATGATAGTCTCACAACAAGGGCCAGAAGTTAAGACACAATTAGATACAGCATTAGTAAAAGTAGAACAGCAAGTTAATAACATGCTCGAGACTATGAGTTTCAGAGCCAGCATGAATGAAGCCTTTAAACAATTAATAGTTGCTGGCAATGTATTGCTTTATATAAATCCATCAGGCATAAGAGTTCTGCATCTGGAGAACTATACAGTAGAGCGTGACCCAATGGGTAATGTCTGTGAAATTATTATCGAAGAAGAAGTCAGCCCAAGTGTATTGCCTAAAGATTTCTTACCTAAAGATATGCAAGATAAGAACGACTACAACAATAAAAGTAAGTCAATAAAAATATATACATGCGTGAAATTTAAAGAAGGTAAATGTTTATGGTATCAAGAAGTAAAAGGTAAACCAGTACCAAACACTTATGGTATGTCACCAGCTGACTGCTCTCCTTTTATTCCTCTACGTTATGAACAGGTAGAAGGAGAACATTTTGGTCGATCATTTATTGAACAATGGTATGGCGATCTATCTGCACTAGAAAGTTTATACCAAAGTATTCTCGAAGCAAGTGCTATGCTCTCGAAAGTTTTGTTTATGGTTTCTCCATCTGGAAGTACAAGACCAAGAACATTAGTCAATGCAGAAAACGGAGCAGTCATTCAAGGTAATGCAAATGATGTGACAGTCTTACAGGCTCAAGGCAAATTAAATGATTTATCATTAGCTAACAATACTATTGATAGGATTGAAAATAGATTACAGTTTGCCTTCTTACTTAATAGTGCAGTACAAAGATCAGCTGAAAGAGTTACAGCTGAAGAGATAAGATATGCCAGCCAAGAACTAGAGGCTAGTCTTGGAGGATTGTATTCACAGCTGACTCAAGAACTACAACTACCACTAGTTAAGAGACTTATATTTATATTGCAAAAAACTAGAAAGATACCAGAGTTTCCTAAAGGAGAAGATGGTGAAACATTAATACATCCAAAACCTATTACTGGTATGGAAGCTATTGGTAGGGGTGATGATAGAAATAAATTAATGGAATTTATTGGGGCAGCAAGAGAGGCACTAGGCTCAGATGTATTAACACAATATATAAATATGGAAGAAGCATTAAGAAGATTAGCAGCAAGTAGTTCTATCGATACGACTAACCTTGTTAAGACTCCAGAGCAATTACAGAAGGAAGCAGAGGATTTAGCTAACAGCCAGAAGACTATGCAAGAACAGGAAATGATGGGTAAGATGATATCAAGTCCAGCAGCTGCAAAGTTAGCGGACAATTTTACAAAACAAGGAGCACCTTATGGCCCCCAATTCCAAGAAGGAATCGACCCCGAAACAGGACAACCCCTCTCCCCAGATGGAAGAAACCAGCAGCTTCCAAACCTCAATGCAAGTGGACTCCCAGCAACCTGACCCTAACGCAAAGGTTCGAGAGATTGTTATTACTCCCCAGATGGTGGATGAACTTACTAATAAAAACGCAAGGAGGTAATCAATGCCAGAACAGGAAATTACAATTAGCCAACAGCCTACTGGTTCCGTAGATGAACAAAGCCAAGCAGCAGTAGAAAACTTAGAGCAAGCAGCTGAACAACTCCAGAAGGAAGGCAGCTTACCACAAGAGCAAGAACTAATAGGAGGAGAGTTCGAGACACAAGAAGATTTACTTGCAGCTTATAACGAACTCAAAGCTGCTCGAGATACAGATGCTCCTCAACAAATGGGTACTGCTCAAGAAATATATGGCGAAGCTATAGGTAACATCCTTGAGCAAGGTAATGTTAACTATCAAAGTATGAATGAATACTGGCAAGAGAATGGAAGTATAACAGATGCTCATTATAAAGAACTAGAGCAAGCTGGTATTTCTAGAGAAATGGTAGACATACACCTTGGAGGATTGAAAGATCAATACCAAGTAACTACTAATCAAATCTATGCTATTAGAGATAGCTATGGTGAAGATAACTTTGCCAACATGCAAGAATGGGCCAGAGATAATTTGACTGATGCAGAGAAGAAAGCCTATTCATCTGGTATCAATACCAATAACATAGAACAAGTCAAGCTAACAGTAGCTGGATTGCATGCTAGATATGTAGCAGCTGTAGGTAGTGAGCCTGATCTGTTATCTGGTCGCCCTGCATCTGGAAGTGCAGACAAGTTTGAAAGCATAGCTCAATTAGAAGTTGCTATGAATGACCCTCGATATGCAAAGGATGAAGCATATAGAGCAAGGGTTACAGATAAACTAAGTCGCTCTAGTATCTTTTAATAACTAATTCCTAATTCTTTTTTAGCGTTAGCCAGTTCAGTAGCATCTGTAATCTCAGTCAGAGTACAGGTGCTATTTACAAAGTTAGCAGGGTCAAAGCCATCTACTGCTACTAAGTAACCTTCTACATCAAGACAGGTATATGCGACTTGAGATTTGGTAGGGTCAATCTCGGCTAGTCCTGTTCCCCACGCTTCAGTTTTACCTGTCAAAGCGTATTTATAAAATTTAGTCCAAGTTGGTGCAGTCATAATTAAGCGTTCCAGTTACGATCTAGGTGGAAGAATCCATGTAAGCTATTAGGATAGCCTCCTTGGTTCCATGAGTCTGAGCCTCCTGTATATATATAACCACTTTTACCCATTATCAACCAACCATTTTCACTATATGTAGCTCCGACAAAACTGTAGCCTAAAGGAGTAATAGGTTCTGGTTGGTTAAATAAAGGTATGAATGAAGTTACATACTGTTGAGTATTTTCAAATGCAGGGTTATTGTCATCTTCTAAGTTTTCAAGCATATTATAATTCCATTGACCACAGTAAAAGATAGAGCCGAACTCGTCTATCATTACTACTCTTGAATATGTTTCATCTGAATAGGTATGAGCCTGTATCGAAACTATCTTACCAACTTTAAATTTAGTTTTATTAGAACCTGTCTGCAAACTATCTAACGTCATATCTGTAGTTTCGTTAGGTCTGCTGTTATTACTGTTTTTCGATAAATCTCCAAAGTCTCTAAATTTAATTTCTGCACCGAACCAGTTACCTTGAGCAGACGCACTTTGTCCAGAAGTGGTTGTTGTACCAGTACCCTGCTGACCATAGTTGTTAGAACCTGTAGCGTATATCTTTTGTGCGTGACCTGTAGTACCGCCATCAGTTATGAAATGCAGAACAGGATAACGACCACCACTTATAGACATATAGATAACTTTCTGGTTATTGCTATTCCATAAGGTAGAAGCATTTGTTAAACCTATAGGAGTATTTTGTGTAGTACTTGATGTTGAATTATAAGAACCAACTCTAATACCATGTGATTCTCTTTGACCCATAAAGTAGACAACACCTTCATCAGTTAATACCCAACATCTAGTAACGTCATTACCTCTTTGTCCAGCAATAACGTGAATAACTTTTTTGTTTTCTAATAACGAACCAGATACACCAGTTATATGCTGTGGTGTTGTTTGTTGGGTTGTATTACCAAGACCTAGCTGACCATCAGCATTTCTACCCCAACCCCATAGTTTGCCTGTTTCTGTAATGGCATACATGCAACCATACTGATAGCCTGTACCTGTTATGTAAACAATCTTTTCATTACCAAAAAGACTCATAGGCATTTCTCTATTAAAATAATTTTGAGTTGTAGTTCCATCCCCTAGCTGACCATAGCTGTTATAACCAAACCTATATAACTTTCCTTCAGTACTTAAGAAGTAATTACAATCGTTAAAGTCATTCGTTGTAGTGTCCATAGTATGAGCAGAACCTATGTGCATCTGCATAATCTTTGGATAGTTAGCACCTGTTAGCTCAGTACCAGAGTTATCGTAAAACGATAATGCTAAATGGTAATATCTGGAAGTTGATTGTCCATCCCCTAATAAACCATCAGCACCATGACCAGATGCACTAACCATACCATTCTCATATAGGAAATACTTTTTAGCACTACCTCCATGTATCTGCATAATCTTTGGAACAGCTACT